>OFBX01000060.1_pt1 | contig 7531 bp, 9 predicted proteins | sample 1520741 | NCBI WGS metagenome assembly OFBX01 (sample SAMEA3696450, study PRJEB22514) | metagenome | biome: water; feature: marine; material: hydrothermal vent | place: Pacific Ocean | collected 2014-08-16 | depth 1514 m | reverse complement strand
TGCTTGAGCACTTCCACCATACGGGTTCCTCTTTCGAGCTGGTGTCTGCTGTGCTCGTCGAGATCGCTTGCGAACTGTGCGAAGGCCTGTAGCTCTCTATAGGAGGCGAGGTCGAGTCTCAATGTACCGGAAACCTGCTTGATAGCCTTGATCTGCGCCGCACCACCGACACGGGATACGGAGAGGCCGACATTGATAGCAGGCCTTACACCAGAGTTGAAGAGATCGGTTTCGAGGAATATCTGACCATCGGTAATGGAGATGACATTCGTCGGGATATATGCGGAAACATCACCGGCCTGAGTCTCGATAATGGGGAATGCAGTAATCGAACCTGCTCCGAGCTCATCGCTGAGTTTCGCTGCTCTTTCGAGAAGTCTGGAGTGTAGATAGAATACATCCCCAGGATAGGCTTCACGGCCTGGAGGTCTTCTGAGAATCAGAGACATCTCTCTGTAGGCCACTGCGTGCTTGGAGAGGTCATCGTAGAATATGACGGCATGTCTGCCGTTATCTCTGAAATACTCCGCCATAGTGACACCGGCATAGGGAGCGAGATACTGAAGCGCCGAAGGATCGGAAGCGCCTGCATTGACGACAATGGTATATTCCATAGCGCCGTGCTCTTCGAGCTTTTTGACCATGGATGCGACTGTGGACTGCTTCTGGCCGATGGCTACATAGATGCAGACGACATCCTGTCCTTTCTGGTTGATAATCGTATCGATGGCAAGAGTCGTTTTACCAGTCTGTCTGTCACCGATGATCAGCTCACGCTGACCTCTACCGACAGGAACGAGAGCGTCTATGGCCTTGATACCTGTCTGGAGAGGCTCATGTACCGACTTACGAGCCATGATGCCCGGTGCCTTCTCCTCGACGAACCTCCTCTCCTTGGCCTCGACCGCACCTTTTCCATCCAAAGGCTCACCGAGAGGATTGACTATACGACCGACTACCTCGTCTCCAACCGGCACTTCAAGAAGCGAACCAAGACGCTTGACGCTCATACCCTCTTTGATATCGGTGTACTCTCCGAGAACGACGATACCTACACTCGCCTCTTCCAGGTTGAGTACCATACCCTTGGTACCATTTTCGAATTCGATCATCTCACCGGCCATGACATTGCTCAATCCGTAAACCTGAGCGATACCGTCACCGATACCTATTACCTTCCCCACTTCATTGATATCCACATTCAACTCAAAGTTTTCTATACGCTCTTTGATTATGGAACTGATCTCGTCCGCTTGCAATTTCGCTGCCACATCTACTCCTTTCTGTATTTTTGTTTCTTTTTACAAGGCCTGCTGAATAAAAGCCAGAAGATCGGCTTTGACTCTCTCTTTGGAATAACTGAGCTCTATACCGAGATCTTCCACCTCGACTCTCAAGCCATCCTCTCTTTGCGCACCTTTTTCGAGAACGATTTTCGCTCCGCTGTACTCGCTGAGTCTCTTTTCGAGCCGCTTTATATCCTCGTCGGCAAGCGTAGCGTCACTTTCGATTTTTCCTACGAAGCTCTTGGAGGCCAGCTTCCTCTCATATTCGAGTATCGAAGCGAGCTCCGGTACCAGATCGAGTCTGCCGTTCTCACTCATTATCTCGAGAAGTCTATATAGTTTCTCGTCTATCTTGCCTTTCATGGGTGCCACAAGTGTCTCGAATTTCAGCCTCGATGCTATCAGGGGATTGGCAACAATCTCTTGTGCCTTTTCGCTCTCGAGTGTTGTGAGAACTCCTGTAGGGAGGCTATGATATCTCCCAGAGCCTCTTCATCACAAAGATCCATCAACGCCTTCGCATATCTCTTAGCTATGAGCTCTTCCATATCAAGCCACCTTTCCAGATATTTTCTCTACGACAGCACTACCGGTTATGGGTATGTCATCCGTAGATATATTCTCATCGAGAAGTTTTGCAATCAACTCTCTTCTCATTTTTCTCTCTTCGAGTCTCATCTTCTCTTCGAACTGCTTTTCGAGATTGGCCAACTCTTTTTCACCCGCCTCTTTGTATTGAGAGACAACTACCTCGATCTCTTTCTCGGTATCTTTCAAAATCTCCTCAGCCTTTTTTCTACTCTCTACTACAGCCTCTTCGGCGGATACTCTCGCTTCTTTGGCTTCGTGAAGTCTCTTTTCGATCTCCTTGAGCTGAGCGGAGATGCTTCCACTTCTGGAGGCGAAAAACCCTCTAATAGGCTCGGCTATCAGATAATAGCTCAAACCTGCGAATATCAGGAAGTTGAAAAGTCTGGGTAAGAAATCGTATTCCCGACCCGCTATTGCGAGATAGTGTCCTCCTTCTCCCCCTTCATTCCCAAGCAGTAGCATGGGAAGCAAAAGGAGAGCTGTAAAAATCATGGTTCTTTTTTTCATGGCACCTTCCTGCTTCATATTTTGCTGAATTTGGCTTTCAGACTCTCTTTGATGAGAGGCAACTGCGAAAGCACACTGCCTCTGAGTGCCTCTCTCTCCTCATCGAGGCGACTCATGAATCTCTCATACTCTGCCACAAGCTCCGCTTGCCTCTTTTCATAAGCGGCGAGATTCTCCTCCTTGCACTTCTCTATGGCATCCTGCCTCATCTGAGCCGCTTTGGCTTTCGCTTCGCTCAGATTGGCCTGAGCCTCGGCAAACAGCTCTTCGCTATCGCTACTGAGATTCCCGGCATCCTTGAGGTCTCTGGCTATCGTCTCATCTCTCCTGTCCATAAACCTCAACAAAGGAACATAGAGTCTCTTGTTGAGCTGAACCAGCAGAAAGAAAAAGATCGCCAACACCACAATCATCAACGATACATGTAAATCTAGCATCTACTCTCCTCTCGAAATTTGCGGTATTTTATCATCAACGGAGTTAAAGGCGCTTTAAGTACTGCCACTTCAGCTTCTCTTTTTCATAAATGAAACGAATTTTTCATACTCGCTCTCACTCTCAAATATCAACTCCACACTCTTTTTTCGTATTTTGTGTCTAAAAGGCGAAAATATCTCTCCAAGAAGCTCTTTTGCCTCTTCGTCGAGTCTGAATATATTCTCACTCTTTTTAGAGGAGACTCCTCTCTTCTTACTGTTTTGCACCAACCTTTCGGTCTCTCTGACACTCAGCCTCCTGCCTATGACCGTATCTGCGACGATTCTTTGCTCCCGAGCAGGAAGAGATACCAGAATCTTGGCATGTCCTTGTGTAATCTTCCCTTCAGCCACCTTTTGGGCAACATAGTCGTCGAGTGCTAGGAGTCTTAGCGTATTGCTTATCTGTGACCTGCTTTTGTGTACGATACCCGAGAGCTCTTCATGCGTCAGTCCATGTACCTCTATGAGCTCCTTGTAGGAGCGCGCCAGATCCATCGGATTGAGATCCTCTCGTTGGATATTTTCTACCAGAGCCAACTGTCGCATACGACTCTCGTCGAAATCGACAGCGGCCACAATTGCCTTTATCTTCGGTATTCCAGCTATCTTGTGGGCTCTGAGTCTCCTCTCGCCCGCTATGAGTAAATATCTACCCTCCCAAGGGAAAAGCACCACCGGCTGTAGCAGACCGTGCATTCTGATAGACTCCGCCAGCTCCGCGAGACTCTTTTCGTCGAAACTTTTTCTGGGTTGATATGGATTGGGGTCTATGAGCTCTAAATCTATCTCCCCTATCTCATCCCCTGCATACTCATCAGGAGTGACATCGAGCCCCTTCTCATAGACTCTGCCCATCTCTTCGAGTATCTCACCCAGCCCCTTGCCAAGAGCCATCTTCTCAAGCCTTCAATATCGCGGATGCGAGAGCTTTGTATGCCATGGAGCCCTTGGATGCGGAGGCGTAGTGCGTTACAGGCTTGCCGAAACTGGGACTTTCGGCTATCTTGACATTTCTGGGAACTACGACAAAGTTCTTCCTGTAGTTGAAGAGTTTGTCTTTGAAGTGGTGCTCCAAATCCGCGAGAACCTGCTTGGAGAGGTTGTTCTGGCTCGAATACATCGTGGGCAGGAAACCCTTGATTCTGAGTTTGGGATTGATCGTCTTCTTCAGAAGAGATACGGTGTTGAGCAGCTGTGCCAGACCCTCGAGAGCGAAAAATTCACACTGTATGGGTATTATCACCGAATCGGATGCACTCAATGCGTTTATCGTGATAGGACCCAGCGCAGGAGGGGAGTCGATGATTATATAGTCGTACTTCTCCCGCACATTCTCTATCGCTTTTTTGAGAACCAGTTCCCGTTTTTTCTTCCTGCCGTCGTAAAACTCCTTCTCTATCCCCACCAAACCGATATTGGATGGAGCCAGATGCAGCCTTTTCACCGATGTCTTGAGTATTATTTCGGACATCTTCTTGCTTCCTATAAGCACATGATAGATATTGAATTCGTAATCGTTACGGCTATATCCGAGATTTGTCGTGGCGTTCGACTGCGGATCTATATCTATCAGGAGCACCTTCTTACCTTTGTCCGCCAACGATGCAGCCAGATTGACTGCCGTCGTCGTCTTCCCCACTCCACCTTTCTGATTGGCTATACTGATTACTTCACTCATCTGAGACTCACTATCCTTTCACCCTTTACAATAAGCGACCCGTCGTCGCACAATCGAGCCTCTCTCAGGCTCTCGACTCTCTCTTCCATATGGAAAAAAGCAGCTCTGTTAAGTTCAAATTCTAACTGATACTTACTAAATATATCCTTCCATGAGACTCTCTCTTCTATCTTCCCGATATAGAGCCGGCAGAGCTCCAAAGGCTCGATATTTGCCTCCACAGAGGCATATCCTGCGGGTTCTCGGGCGAGATTGACACCTATGCCGACTATGAGAAAATCGCCTATCTTCTGCGTGATTACACCTCCCGCCTTGCCCCTTGCGGTATATATGTCGTTGGGCCACTTCAGCCATACGCTGCAGCCTATATCCTCGAGCAGCTCTCCCATAAGCCAGCCGAAATAGATCGAGGCCGACAGCAGAGGCAAATCCTGCGGCAATTGCCCAGCGCGGAGCGCTATGGAGGCATGAAAATTGCCCCTCGCTCCAATCCAAGTGTTGCCACGACTTCCTATGCCGTCGGACTGTTCGAGCGCCAAAACGGACATAGATTCCGAAATCCCGCCATCTCTGACCATCCCCGCAAGATAGCGCTGTGTGGAGGGAAGGGTCTCAAATAAGTGTATCTCCAACTCTCAACCCCCTTCCCAGCGCGTAGGCTTTGGCACTCATCGCTCTTTTGGATTTGGGCTGAAGAGTATGCACTCTCAACAGACCTCTCCTGCAGCCTATATCCATACTATCTGCACCGATATGCACAATCTCACCCGCTTCATACTCTCCATCCTCATCCAAAAGTTCTAACTCCAGAAGCTTCAGCCCATCGGGCAGATAGACTCGGGGCCAGCCTTCGAAAGCCCTGTAGCGCCTATAGACATCTACAGCCCTTTCGAGCCTCACTTCTCCGTCGCCCCTTCTTATCTTCCTGCAGTGCGTCGAGAGTGCATCTATCTGGGGAATGGGATGCAGGCGCTCGTATGCAAGAAGGGCATCGACAATCAGTTCAGCCGCCATCACCGAGAGTCTCTGCATCAGAGCCGAAAGTGTCGTTCTATCCTCTATATCCATGACGCTGTATGCAAGTACCGGACCGCTGTCGAGCCCCTCTTCCATGAGCATCGCAGTCACTCCCGTGGCCAAATCTCCGTTGAGAAGAGCGTTCTGTACGGGAGAGGCCCCTCTATACTCCGGTAGAAGTGAAGCGTGAAGATTGATACATGGAGCTATCGAAAGAATCTCCTTTGGCAATATCTGTCCATAGGCCGCCACCACGATGAAATCCGGGGAGTACCCTCTCAAAACGGCACTCAAGTCTCAATCTTTCAGGCTGTGGGGTTGCAAAAACTCCAAATCTTTTTCTTGGGCATAGAGTTTCACCGGCGGTGCCGTCATGACTCTTTTTCGACCCACGGGACGATCCGGCTGGGTGAGTACCAGAGCTATATCGAACTCGTCACACTCATGCAGTCTCTGCAAAATCACCCTCGCATACTCTGGTGTTCCCATATATATAATGTTGATTTTCTCTCTATCCACTGCCGCTCTCCAGAAAATTTTACGAAATTATAGCGGATTGCGAATTGTCGCTTTCAACAAAGAGAGTCGATAAACATCTTTTCAGTTTCACACAAGAAACAGGCTGGTAATATAGCGGACATATCAAATCCCCAAGGAGAGAAAATGAGGAAAGCTTTCAGTTTTGTAGCGGCCGCGGCGCTCATGAGTGCCATTGCGACAGCCAAAGAGGTGAAGATAGGTGTCGTATTGCCTCTTACTGGTCCCATAGCTGCATTCGGTCAGACCAGCAAAGGAGGTCTGGACATAGCGTACGAGCAGAATCACAAACTCAAAAATGGAGACGATGTGAAACTTGTAGTCCTCGACGACAGAGGCGACAAAGTGGAAGCCGCTACCGCCGTCAAGAGGCTCATCGACAAAGATGGTGTAGCCGTGATACTCGGCGAAGTGGCATCGAGCAACTCGATGGCGATGGCCCCTGTAGCCGAAAGAGCACACACTCCAATGATAACCCACGCCTCTACCAACCCGAGAGTGACCAAGGGCAAGAAGTATGTCACGAGAGCCTGCTTTATCGATCCTTTTCAGGGCTCGGTGATGGCCAAATACGCACTTGAGAACGGTATGAAGAAGGCTGTCGTGGTTACCGACGCAAAACAGGACTACTCCGTAGGTCTCTCCAAGGCTTTCAAAAAGGCATATAGAGCCGGTGGCGGCAAAATCCTCAAAACAGTTCTCATCAATTCCGGCGACAAAGATTTCAACGCTCAGGTATCGGCCATAAAAGCGACTTCTCCCGACATCATAGCGTTTACCGGATACTATCCCGAAGCGGCGCTTATGGTCAAGCAGGCCAGAAGTATGGGTATCGATACCCCCTTTATCGGCGCGGACGGCGTAGGTTTTCCCGAACTGGTCGAAATCGGCGGCAAAGCCTCCGAAGGCTTCATGTACACCGACCACTTCAACGAAACTGCGGCCAACTCTCCGGAAGCCAAAGCCTATGTGGAAGCATTTCACAAAAAGTATTCCAAAGCAGCAGACTCCATGGGCGCACTTGCGGCGGATGCCTACGGGATGATTCTATCCGCAATGAATCAATGTATCGACGAAGGCAAAGCCTCCGACGACAAGGAGTGCATCAACGACAAACTCCGCCACACCAAAGAGTACAGTGGCGTTACCGGAGTGATCACTATCGACAAAAATGGCAATGCGGTCAAATCCGCAGTGGTAAACGAAGTGAAAAAGGGCGATTTCGTTTATAAAACGACCGTCAATCCCTGATGGGATATCGGGCCTAGCCCGATTTTCTCCGGCGAAAACTCGATGGAGTTTTAGCTGGAGAAACGAATCCAATACTGGAGAGTGGCAGATGGATCTTTCCACATTTTTGCAACAACTCGTCAATGGGGCGAGTCTGGGTAGTATGTATGCACTCATAGCCATAGGATATACGATGGTATATGGCG
>OFBX01000059.1_pt1 | contig 7996 bp, 4 predicted proteins | sample 1520741 | NCBI WGS metagenome assembly OFBX01 (sample SAMEA3696450, study PRJEB22514) | metagenome | biome: water; feature: marine; material: hydrothermal vent | place: Pacific Ocean | collected 2014-08-16 | depth 1514 m | reverse complement strand
GGTATTGTTTATTGCACTTAGCACTTTGGGCTTGGTGTATTTTGCAGCATTGGTTACTTACTCGCCAACAGAAAACCCATGGTCAGGTGATGTTGCACTAACCGAACCTGTAATCAATTTGGCCGGTGTGTTTGGTGCTTATCTGGGTGATATCTCTTTATCAATTCTAGGCTATAGTGCTTACTTAATCCCAATCTCGTTGATTTGGTTGGGTTACAACATCCACAAAAACACAGGGGAAAAACCGGCTAATCGCTCTGTCTCGATGATTCGTTTGGTTGCCATGATAGCAATGGTTGCCTTCAGTGCTGCAATACTGGCACAAAATACCGCTGACCCTGCAGGTGGTTGGATTGGTGAGATGATGCATGGCTACTTTGGCACACTGTTTGGTTCTGCCTCATTTATTGTCTATCTAAGTATTATGATGATCAGCTTTAGCATTGCCAGCACCGCCTCATGGGCCAATATTTTCACTTCAACTGGCGGCGTGCTTGGTGCATTATTGGCCAAGTTTAAAGCTTCTCGAGAAAAAACAAAAGCTAAAAAAGCGGCAAAATTAGTGATTACACCCAAACAAACCAACACCAAAAAACCAGGGGTTATAGCCAAAGTTAAATCCGCTAAAATAAAATCCAATAAAAAAATCAAAAAAGTTACGCCTGCTTCGTCCAATCTATTCAACACTAAAGCCTTAAGTGGTTTGCCTGATCTGTCTTTACTGGATGAAATCAGTACCAATACTTCAGGTTATTCTGAACAAGCGCTCGAAGACATGTCGCGCCAAGTAGAGATTAAACTCAAAGACTTTGGTTTTGAGGTCAATATTACCACCGTTACTCCAGGCCCTGTCGTTACTCAATTTGAGCTTTCATTAGCGCCAGGGGTTAAGGTTTCACAAATCATGAATCTAAACAAAGACCTTGCTAGAGCATTACTGGTTGAGAGCGTGCGCATTGTTGATGTGATTCCAGGCAAACCGGTGATTGGATTAGAAATTCCAAACGCTGAACGCGAAATGATCAGTCTAAAAGAAATCCTCGCTTCTGAGGTCTTCGCTAAGTCCGCTTCAGTGTTGACGATGGGCCTAGGTAAAGATATTAACGGACTACCGGTGATTGCCAATTTGTCTAAGATGCCACACTTATTGGTGGCAGGTGCGACCGGCATGGGTAAGTCTGTTGGTATTAATGCAATTATTTTAAGTGTGTTATACAAAGCCAAGCCTGAAGAAGTACGTATGATCATGATCGACCCTAAGATTGTTGAGCTTGCTTGCTACGCTGATATTCCACACTTACTCACCCCAGTGGTAACCGACATGAATCAAGCGTCCTCAGCCTTGTGGTGGTGTGTGAATGAGATGGAACGCCGATATTCATTATTGGCTAAATTTGGTGTGCGTAATATTGAAGGCTTTAACGAAAAACTCAAAAAAGCCAAAAACAAAGGCACGCCATTATTAGACCCTTCTTTTAACACCAACACAGCTGAAGAAGGGGAAACTGCCCCTGAACTCGAAAAACTTCCTTTGATTATGTTGGTGATTGATGAATATGCTGACATGCTCGGTGCACTCGCCCAAGAAGACCGTGCCAAAGCCAAGCGTGTGGAAGCACTGATTGTGCGTCTAGCGCAAAAAGCGCGTGCTGCTGGCATTCACCTTATTATCGCCACACAACGTCCAAGCGTGGATGTTATCACCGGTCTAATTAAATCTAACATACCAACCCGCATTGCCTTTAAAGTGTCAAGCAAGGTAGATTCTCGCACTATTCTCGACCAAGGTGGTGCAGAACAATTACTCGGTATGGGTGATATGCTTTATATGACTCCAGGTATTTCACACCTAACCCGTGTCCACGGCGCCTTTGTTGATGATGATGAAATCACTCGTGTGGTTGATTTCTTGCGCAAAAACTCACAGCCAAACTACCTTGATGGCATTCTTAATGCTCATAGTGAATCAGCTGATTCACATGAAGGTAGCAACAGTAGCGGTGTGACTGGCGAGCTTGATGCGCTTTATGATGAAGCGGTACAAATCGTAACTTCATCACGCCGTGCTTCGATCTCTAGCTTGCAACGACGCATGCGCATTGGTTACAACCGTGCTGCACGTATTATTGAAGACATGGAAGCCAGTGGCGTGGTTAGTACCATGAACAGTGCTGGCAACCGTCAAGTCTTAGCGCCAGAACCGATCAATACTGATGACTAAAATCCTGGTTGTGTTGTCCATTTTTTGGGCCAATACAGCGCTTAGCACCAACCATCAGTTTGCTGATTTTTTTAATTCGCTTGAATCACTCAAAGCCAATTTCACCCAAACAACCTACAGCGACACACACTCACTGCTCAGCACCACATCGGGCACTTTAACCTTTAAACGCCCGCAACAACTACGCTGGCACACCACACAGCCTAATGAGCAAATATTACTCCTGAATAATGATGAACTATGGCTGGTCGATACTGAACTTGAACAAGCCAGCTTACAACAAATCCAAGATCTGTCACAAACGCCCCTTTATTGGCTAATTAACAAACCCAGCACCTTGCAAAATCTGCCAATTTTCTCTCATCAAGAGAACCATATCGACTGGTACACAACGAACACATCAACCCAAACATTAAAATTTGGCTTTAAAGACAACCTATTACATGCCATTTCAATGAATAATGAACTAGAGCAAACCATTGTAATTGCATTTGATCAGTTACAAATCAACCCTAGGATTCAGCCAGAAATATTTAAGTTAAGCCTTGATCCAAACTTCGATATTATTAGATAATTTTAGAAAACTGGGTTTTGCTATTGGCTCTTAATACGGTGACTTTAAGTATGATATTTGCATGCACCACTAAAATTTAGCAAATAATGCTCCAAGGTAGATTCTTGAGGTGTAAAGCCACTCACCCCTCTGAAAATCAGCAAAAATTTACCTAAAAACCATAATAAACGCTGTTTTAAGCGTTTTAAATGCTGTGCTTATCAAGGAATAAACCCTAAAAGGCTGTAAATTGAAAATTTTGGAAATTTTTGAAATGGGCATAAAAAAGCGCCAATATAGGCGCGTCCTTCTATTCTTCACACTTTTTTCTCTCTCCTTAGAATGTTTGATTAATGCCGTAAAGGTTGAGGAGGTCGAGAAATTAATCAGAAAATTTCTCTGAATAAACACGTTACAACATTAATCACCTGATTATAAACAAAGATGGGGGGTGGAGACTTTTTAAGGTTATTTTGAACGATAATAAAAACAACAACTTTCGATCATCCAATGAAAAACCACCCTCTCGGGTGGTCTTTAGCGTAATTTATTTAAAAATTACTTAGCAGCGTCGTCTGAAGACGCAGTGCCTGTTGCCATTGCATCAGCATAGCCTTTAGCGTAAGCATCAGCTTGTGCTTGTGCTTGTGCATCTGCAACGCCTTTAGCGTAAGCATCTGCAACACCTTTAGCGTTTGCATCACCTGCACCAGAAGCAGAACCATCAGCAGCGCCAGAACCGCTTGTGTCAGTCTTGTTGCTAGTGTTAAACTTTGTACCGAAATCAGTATTGTTTAACCAGTTGTTGCCACCTTGGAAAGGGCCCCAATTTTGGGCACCAGAAAAAGGGCCAGCATTAGAACCACCACCGAATGGACCCATGTTCTGACCACCTGAGAAAGGACCAGCATTAGAACCACCCATAAATGGACCCATGTTGTTACCACCAGTCATAGGACCCCAATTGTTACCACCACTAAATGGACCCATGTTATTACCACCCCAGCCATTATTATTGTCGTGCATAAATGCTGATGCTGATGTTGCTGCTACTACTGTTGCAATCGCGATTGCTTTTGTTAAGTTTTTCATTTTCTCTCCTCTTAAGGTTATTATTTATATATAGTTTTAATTCAGATAAGCGTCAAACCCACCTAAAAATTCAATAATACACAGTAAAGTACGCTATGCAACACTATCAGTACATATTAATACTATGATATAGAATCAATGATTGTATTTAAAACAACACTTGGGCGCATCACTTTGACGACTAACTCTGGATTAGGTTGGTAATAACCACCCAGATCAACCACCTTACCTTGAACTGCATTTAGTTCAGAAATAATAACTGATTCGTTAGCAGATAAAGCCTTAGCTACGGATACAAACTGCGCTCGTAATTTAGAATCTTGCGTTTGAGTCGCCAACGCTTGCGCCCAATACATTGCAAGGTAAAAATGACTGCCACGATTATCCGACTCACCTACTTTGCGTGATGGTGACTTATTGTTATCTAAAAACATAGCCGTCGCCTTATCCAAGGTAGTTGCCAACACTTGTGCTTTAGGCCTATCGAATGTAGCAGCTAAATGCTCTAGTGAAACCGATAAAGCTAAAAACTCACCTAAAGAATCCCAACGCAAGTGATTCTCAGCTATTAATTGTTGGACATGTTTAGGTGCTGAGCCACCGGCACCGGTTTCAAATAAACCACCGCCATTCATCAGTGGCACAATCGATAGCATTTTTGCGCTTGTTCCAAGCTCGAGTATTGGGAATAAATCGGTTAAATAATCTCGTAGTACATTGCCTGTCACTGAAATAACATTCTTACCGGCTTTCACATGTTTGAGTGTAAATCGAGTAGCAGCTTCGGGCGCCATTATATGAATTTCAAGATCTGTGGTATTGTGATCCAATAAGTACTTGTTAACTTTTTTGATCATTTGCTCATCATGTGCGCGTTTTTCATCTAGCCAAAAAATAGTTGGCAAGTTTGTTGCCCTAGCGCGGTTCACTGCTAACTTAACCCAGTCTTGAATGGGTGCGTCTTTCACTTGACACATGCGGAAAATATCGCCCACTTCTACAGATTGCTCAAGTAATACCACCCCATCTGTAGAGACAACACGTACTGTTCCTGCTGCTACCATTTGAAATGTTTTATCGTGAGAGCCGTACTCTTGGGCTTTTTGTGCCATCAAACCAACATTTGAAACAGAGCCCATGGTGGTAGGATCAAATGCACCCTGATTTTTACAAAAGCTAATGGTTTCTTGAAAAACACCCGCATAACAACGATCAGGAATTACGGCCATGGTATCTTGCTGCTGACCATCTTTATTCCACATCTGACCTGATGTTCGAATCATGGCTGGCATCGATGCATCAATAATGACATCGCTTGGTATGTTTAAGTTAGTAATGCCTTTATCAGAATCAACCATAGCCACGTCAGGCTGCTTGGTATAAACCGCTTGAATGTCGGCTTGGATTTCTGCCTTTTTATTAGGTTCTAACGTTTCGATTTTACTTAAAACATCACCAAAACCATTATTCGCATTGATACCTAGCTCTTCAAAAACCAACGCATGCTTCTTAAACACATCTTCAAAAAAGACACTCACTACTTGGCCGAAAATAATAGGATCAGACACCTTCATCATTGTGGCTTTCATATGCACAGAGAATAGCACGCCCTGCTCTTTCGCTTGTGCGATGGCTTGAGTTAGAAAATCTCGCAAAGATGACTGACTCATAACAGCCGCATCAATGATCTCACCTGCTTGCAGTGAAGCGGGTGCTTTTAATTCTTCAATTGAGCCATCAGCACTTTCAAATTGAATAGTGAACTGTGTTGCATCGGTAGTGGTCGTTGATTTTTCAGAACCATAAAAATCACCTTCAGACATACTGGCTACAGCTGTTTTGGAGTCAGTTGACCAAGCGCCCATTGAATGTGGATTTTTCTGAGCATAGCTTTTAACCGATGCTGGCGCACGACGATCAGAGTTACCTTCACGCAATACTGGATTTACTGCACTACCTAAAACTTTAGAAAATGTGGCTTTAAGCGCTTTATCTTCATCACTCTGAGGATTGGAAGGATAATTTGGAACATCATAACCATGCGCTTGAAGCTCAGCAATCACTGATTCTAGCTGTGGAATAGAGGCGCTCACATTCGGTAACTTAACAATATTGGCTTCTGGCAATTTAACAATCTGACCCAATTCACTTAAAGCGTCGCCCATTTTTTGCGTGGCAGTTAGCCTTTCAGGAAAATTAGCAATCACACGAGCAGCTAAAGAGATATCACGAGTCTCAACCGCTACGTTTGCAGCACCGGTAAACGCCTTGATTATTGGCAGTAATGAGTAAGTTGCCAATGCTGGCGCCTCATCAGTCAAGGTATAAATGATCTTAGTTTTTTGTGACATAGCTACCTTGTTTGTAAACGTAGTATTTTAGCATCCTCGCCATTTGAATAGTATTTTTTACGGCTGTCGATCAGGTTGAAACCGAGTTTTTGGTAAAACAAAAGTGCCGATTTATTAGATGCGCGTACCTCAATAAATATCGTATTAAGGCTTAAGGCTTGTAACTGCTGAGTTAAATAATCAAACAACTGAGTGCCTAAGCCTTGGTGTTGATGCTCTGGATGAATGCAGATATTAAGTAAATCCATTGAGTCTGGCGAATGTGTAGCAACAAAGTAGCCCAATACTTGATCGTCAATAATTAATAAGCTGGATAATGTTTTTGGGTTATTTAAGCTGTCGGTAAATTTAGCCTGACTCCATGGGGAATCATAAACTAAGCGTTCAATTGTTAAAACAAGGGGTATATCCCTTACAGTAAAATCTCTAAAGGAAGTATTGATACGCTTTGTTGTCGGTTTCGTTTTGGTAGAAATAACCCAATTCATCAAAGTTGCGCTCTAGTTGGACAACATCATCAACTTGCAAACCAATCAATACACGACCGAAATCAGCACCATGATTACGATAATGGAATAAAGAAATATTCCAATGTATACCCACCTTTTTTAAAAAGTTAAGCAAAGCACCAGGGCGCTCAGGAAATTCAAATCGGTACAGTACTTCGTTATCAGCATCCGAACGACCGCCCACCATATAACGAATATGGGTCTTAGCAATAGAGTTGTCACTCATATCCAAAATATCAAATGATTGTGAGAGTTTGGATATCAATGCTTCTTTTTCACTTAAGCCTTCACTAAGTGCCACGCCTACAAAAATATGGGCCTGTCTATTAGGCGCATAACGATAGTTAAACTCTGTGATGGCATGGTTGTCCAACAACTGGCAAAACTTTAAGAAGCTGCCAGGTTGCTCTGGAATAGTCGCCGCAATAATGGCTTCATTATGCTCACCCAAATCAGCACGTTCTGAGATATAACGCAGACGATCAAAGTTAACATTGGCACCTGAGACAATAGAAACCAAATTCTCATTTTCAATATTATTTTGTTCGACGTACTTCTTCACCCCCGCTGTGGCCAAGGCACCTGCAGGCTCTGCAATAGAGCGCACGTCTTCGTAGATGTCTTTAATAGCGGCGCAAATTTCATCATTACTCACTAACACCACTTCATCTACCACTGCTTTGACAATTGGATAGGTTTGTTCGCCAATTTGCTTGACCGCTACACCGTCGGCAAAACGACCAACATCGGGCAATACAATGCGCTTACCTTGTTTAAGGGCTTGATAAAGTGTTGGCGAGTCTTCTGGTTCAACACCAATCACTTGGATGTTTGGCGCATAGTGCTTAATGTAAGTCGCTATACCGGCAATAAGACCGCCGCCGCCCACAGGAACAAAGACTTTATCCATGCTTGGAAGTTGTTCTAATAGTTCTTTAGCAATGGTTGCCTGCCCTGCCATGACTTCAATGTCATCGTACGGATGGATAAACACCAAATCTTGAGCTTGCTCTAATTGTTTGGCATATTGATAGGCATCATCATACACATCGCCATGAAGCACAACTTTTCCGCCTAATTGCTCGACCGCATTAACTTTAATTTTGGGGGTGGACAGTGGCATCACAATCACTGATTCAATACCGAGCTTAGTAGCAGACAACGCCACACCTTGGGCATGATTACCAGCACTTGATGCTACCACCCCTTTGGCTGCTTGTTCTTTGGTTAAACCGGAGATTTTTTGATAAGCACCTCTTAACTTAAAGGC
>OFBX01000054.1_pt1 | contig 8759 bp, 4 predicted proteins | sample 1520741 | NCBI WGS metagenome assembly OFBX01 (sample SAMEA3696450, study PRJEB22514) | metagenome | biome: water; feature: marine; material: hydrothermal vent | place: Pacific Ocean | collected 2014-08-16 | depth 1514 m | reverse complement strand
GGAGTGCTTCTCTGGTTCTTTGAGATATGAGCTCCCTCTCTATTTCTGCTGCTATGGAGAAAGCCATAGCAAAAACTTTAGACTGAAGGTCATCTTTAAGAACTTGTTTGTTTTTAACAACGTGGAGCTCTATCCCGTTTCTCAGGAGTATTGAGAGGAGCTCCATAATCTCCAGCATAGATCTACCGAGTCGAGAAAGCTCCGTAACTATGAGAATGTCTCCTTTACAGAGCTCTGAAATCAGAACTCCAATTTTCCTGTCTTTCCAGGATTTTCTACCTGATACGGTTTCCTCTATGAATTCAACGTTTCCCAGCTTCTTGTCGTTTGCGTATTTGAGAATTTCAAAACGCTGGTTTTCTGTTTCTTGTTTATCTGTGCTGACCCGGATATAGGCGTATGTTCTACTCATGGTTCTTCATTCCTCAAAAAAGGTATTCTATTTCAGAAAAACAAATTTTATCTTCTCACTATATCGTAATTTTTAACAAAGATTAACTTCTATTTAAACGGTCGTTTTCTGAGGATTACTTTGTTAATTGAGAAACAGTTATGGGGGGATAAAATAATTTACAGGTAAATTAACTGGGTTCACTTTTTTAAATAATATTCGGCAGTATTTTTAGATATATCTTGTAATTCAGATTTAACAGATAAATCGTTAGAGTGGTATTATATCGGAACTTAAAGAAGTTTCCGATATGTCCTATATTTCAGATATAAGTAATTAGGCAGATAAATAGTATTTAGCAGATTTATATGACTATTCTGACAAACTTACTGGAGGAAGAATGAATACACTTGCAGGAATTCTAATAGTTATAGGCTTTTTTATATTACTTGCCATTCTCTTCTGGGGAGCTGTTTACACTCCAAAAACGTAAATTAATTGTGGAGTAAAAAATAAGCCCACGTGGGAATAGTTCTGACAAAAAAACTCAATCGGATAAAACAGTTTTATCTGTTATTTCAGATATGGAAGAAAAATCTAATAAATCTTATGTATCTTTTAAATCAGATAAGCCAAATAAATCAGATAAATCTTGCAAATCTTTAAAATTGTTTATTTCTGAATTGAAGGATAAATGGAACGAATCTGGTAAGTCTTGCGTATCCTTCTAACCAGACGAACCAGATAAATCAGATAAATTTCATAAATCCTCAAAATTACTTGTTCCTGAATTAAAGGATAAATAGAACAAATCTAATAAATCTTATATATCCTTTTAACCAGATAAACCAGATGAATCAGATAAACCTTATAAACCTTATGAATTGTTTATTTCTGGATTAAGGGATAAGTGGAGTAAACCTGACAAACCCTATATATCTTTTTAATCGGATAAATCAGGCAAATTCTACAAGTTTCCAAAATTGTTTATTTCTGGATTAGAAGATAAAACAGAAAAAGATGATTAATCAGGCAAATCATCTATAACAGAAATTTTGGTTATATCCTTTTAATTTACAGGTAAATTAACTGGTCAGCACTTATGGGGGATAAGCGGAGTAAAAATAAGCCCACGTGGGAAGAAGATTTTAAAAATCTTCTCCTGCCACAAAGGTTATGAGTCATTCGCTCCTTATTGGCAATTATGCATAATTTCTGTATGTATTCTCTGCCAAAAATTTATAAAAGTCGCCAATCCTATATTGTTGTATTGGCAATAAATCATTTCTAACATAAAAACAATTATGGTCTAAATAAGGTTTAAAGTTCACTTCGAATAATTGGTAATGATTTCCATTCTGGATTTTTTGTTTTTTGTATCTTTTTGTATCGGTTACGCATTCATCCAATTATTCAAACAAGCCATTGTGTTTTTTATACACTACTGGTATTAAGTCCTAATAGGCAAATTTCACCTTGAGAGGTAATACATAATATCAGAAATTTCTTTTGAAATCTCCTCTTTAGCTTCGTCTATTTTACCCTTAACTTCGTTGACATCTCTTTTAACTTCTTCAAGTTGTCCTTCTATATACCTACTATGATTGCCAACAGCTTTAGCAATATTATTAAGTCCTCTTGCAAGTATTTTATGGTCATCTCCTATATCTTTCCTAAGTCTTTCAATTTCCTTGCTAACATAGTTAAGCCTATTAAGGACAGTTTCCAAGACTGTATTTTCCATTGCAGTTTCAAGAACTCTCCTTGTCCTTTCTTTGAGTTCGTCATCGGGTAAACAGGAGTATTTTTCTACAAGTCCTTCGTTTAAATGCTCAATGAAAGTCTGAAGTAGTTCGTCTCTGTAGTTTTCCAATGCTGGATGTTTTTTAGATACCTCATTGATGGTTTCCAGAAAAGCATAAGCAATTCTTAACTCAGTCTTTCTGCCTTCTTCTTTTAGTTTCCTGATTGCTTTAGGTTCTACCATCTTTGACCTCCTTCACAAACTTCCAAACTTGCAAACTTCAAGAATTTTAAGACACTAAATGAAATAAAGTGCTCCCATTTCCAACAAATATTGATTCACCGGCCAATTCCTTTTGAGTGCCTTCACGTAAAGGTCAGAGTAATGAAGAGGAGCTGGAAGTCTTAATGCTCTTTGCTCAGCATAAATCGTAGAAAAATTCAATTTAGTAAGTCGAAAAAGTGTTTCTAAAAGTTTCTCCGTTATCGGAAGCCTATCAACCTCTCCATATCGAATCCTAAAGAAACTATCAATTAAAAGGCTTCTTGCCCCTTTTGTGGAATGCGGTAAAAGAAGTGCTAAATCATCCCTTATCACCACTCCTTTCGAACCTTTATCCGATAAAATTCTCATTGAATGCCCCTTCTTCACATTTACTAATTCAACTTCTAATCTCCTATTCTTTACCGCATATGAGCATGACAAACAATCAGCTTCTTCCCTAAAACCTCTACCATCTCTCAAGAACAGGATTCTGCTATCATACAGGTCAAGTTTCTCTGCAACTATCTCTAAAAACCTATCCAGATACTCTATTTTTTCCCCTCCTGCTTCTACCGATACAGGATATAAGCTCTTGATAGTTCCATCAGAAAGAAATACAGTTACTCCACCTGCTTTCGATCTACGATTAAATGAATCATTTCCAATATCAATACCAATTATTACATCATATTCAAACTTTTTCGCCAATGAAAACGGTCTTATTCCCAATTTTGTATATATGTTAAAAGCCAATACCTTTGATATAAAACGAGATTGTCCAGAATTCCATTTATTAAAGTCAACAAATTGGCTTACTATATTGTTAGAAAACAGCTTCATTTTTAAATAGTCATACTTCTCCTCGCTCATTTCTGAAAATAAACATAAGGCAAAAGACAATTTATAACCATTTATCTTTTCTCTTATCTCTTCAGGAATACTAAAATCATTAAAATCCACGTCAAAAACAATATATCTTCTATTAGCAGGTCGTATGGTCTTAAAAATTTCGAAGTTTCCTCTTTTTAATCTCAAATGTCCATTTTCAAGCTGAGATAAAATAAATTTATTAACATAATTCTTTGGAAGTTTTTTATCCACAAGAACAAAAATAGGAATCTTCTCCTGTTCAATAAGAAACTCAGGAACAAAAAAAGGAGGATGCTTTATAGTTTCCCGCAACGAATTAACTACTCTTTTCTGTCCTTCTTTTGTCCTAACCAAATAAGCAGGAGATTTATATTCAACACCTGCAAGAGAAATAGCTCTCTTTTCCAAAAAAGCAATGGAGCTAACCGTATCTTCCAGAATCCTCTTTCTTTCATAGTTGGAAATCACACACTCGTATGAAGGCACATCTACTTTTAAGTAACAAAGACATGGATGGTAAAGATAGAATTTCTTATTTTCTGCAAATTTAACCTTCAAAATTGGAAATTGTAACGGTAACTTTTCTATCCCATAGTTCAAACGACAGTATTCAAGAACAAATTGTATGTCCTCTCTTGAAGGATTTTCATCAACATCTACTACTTTTATAGTCTTCCCATTTTTATACATTTCTCTGAACGGATCAAAGATAATCTCTTTTCCTATTAGACTTTTCACAGAAATTCGCCCTTCTTCTATTAGCTCATAAATATTCTTCATAGGTTTTACATAGTAGCCAATATCTGCAAACAGGTAAAATTCCTTTCCTATTTTCTTTATGGTCCTCTTTTTAATATCAGGAACTTGTATATACTCCTCACTCCTCTTTATCTGGAGAGGGAAATTTCTCCTTAACAGATTTGTAAGCCCTAAGCATTCAAGAAACTTTCTAACTAATCTTTCTTGCCCATAATCACTCAAATCATCCAACGTAGCTTCTTCTACCTTCCTCACTCTGGAATCAGAAACAGACGGTTTCTCCCAGCTAACAACATCCACAATAATTTCTTCAACAGGAGAAAGGGGAACAGCATTCAACTTATCTATTTCCCTATATCTTTCTGTAATCTTTTCAGCATTCGGAATAAAGGAAAACTTGTAAATCCGCTTCGGAAGAATCTTAGAATCTACCTTAAAACCATTTACATCAAGAATCACATCTCTCATCATAAGCACCTACTTAAGTTTTCTATTCTTCCCATAGGTCATCAATAGCATGCCAGAAAACAACAATAAAATTCTTCCTCTCTAATGAGTCAAAGAGTTTGATATTGAAATAGCCGTAAGTCAAACTTGCCTTAGAAATGTAACCTGTAATTTCCCTTCCGTCTTTGAGTGCAAGGGTTACTTTCTTTTTCTTTCTAAAAATCTCTCTCAAGTAACCAAGAAGTTCTTTTCTTGTGTCTCTCCAGGAAGGCGAAGGAAATTCATAAATTTCAATGTCCTCATTAATCAATGGATAGGATTCAAGAGCAAAAGCAGAAATAAAGTTCTTTGACTTAACTATGAAGTTTCTTTCTTTTTCAAGGATAAAGAAATAAGGATACTCCCTGAGTAAATTCGCTTTTAATATCTCTTTCTCCCCAAACGGATAGAGTAAAACTTCCCTACCTTCTGCAAATTTGAAATAGCCACTATATTCTTTGAGATTCGGTAGGATTTTCTTACGGAAGTCCCTGACGTTCTCTCCTGTGAATTCAAGAGTGTTAATGTCTGCAAGCGAAAATGATTCTCCGGTATTAAGAACAACCTTTTTAGTTTTCCAACTGAAACTTTTAATACTGACATTTTTCCTGACTCTATCAAGTTTCAACTTCATATCAAAGCGAATCCTCTCTATTGAGAGTAGATTCCAAAACAGTTTAGTAACAAATTCAACCCGTTCCCTGTAAGTCATTTCTTTCTTTTCCATTGGTAACCTCCATCAATATTTTTTTCACAAGTTCTGCAACGTCAGGCGGTAAAACAAGTAGTAAGGCGTCCTCTTTCGGGAGCTCCACAACTCTGAAAAGGTTCAAAAGTTTCCAGAGCTGACTGTAAAGTTCTCTGCTTTTATTCCAGAGCTCCAGAAGAGTTTTTCTCTTTACTCTTCCTCTTACAGATTTCCGTAATGATTCAGCTCTTGCTTGCAGGTCAACCTTAAGAGGAGTATACTTCTCTAACAGAACTGTTAAATCATAGAGAAAAGAAGAGAAGGAAAAGACCCCTTCAGTAGATTGCTTATGGTTTATCCAACCACCACCAGAACGTTTCACTGCTCTAAAAGAGTTATTATTTTGGCTAAAATCATCCTTCTGCCCTTCAATGGTTATATCCTCTCCTCCTACTGCTTTAGGTAGTGCCTGTTTTTGTTCTTCTGCTAACCTGAATACTTTTGGCGGTCTGCCTTTTCTTCCATCCCGTAAGAAAAACCATTCAACCTTTCCTTTCTTCTCCAACCCTTCAAGAATCATATCGCATAACCATTTCTGATTATAGAAAACTTCTCTTATCAGCTCTTGTCTCTCTACCAATTTTTTGTGTGTAATGTAAGTAATAACTTCATTTTCCCATTCCTCCCTTGTTTTTCCTGCCCATTCAATACGGTCTGGGATTTTAAATTCAAGAGCAGCTGCATACTTCCAACCTTTCTCTATGTCTTTTGATTTCTTCTCTCCAAGTAAGGATAAGAGATACTCGTTTATTTCTTCTTTTGGAAGCTCCAGATACTTCGCCCAGCCAATCGACGGTTGAATCACGTGGATATATCTACCGTTTGAGTGTTTTTGTGAGAGTGAGAGAACTGCTCTTTTCCAGAGCTCCATTACGTCTAACTGCTTTTCTTTCAGCATTTTTAGAAACGCTGGAGCTTTAATTATTTTTGCTTTCTTCCCTCTTGCTGGCGGTTTCCTGTTCCAGAATTTTCCAGGTAAATAGGTCTCTCCTAAATACCAGAGCTCCTCTTTCTTCTGGAGATATTTCACTTTCCTGTAAAGGTTGTAAAACCTTCCTGCATAACCTTTTTTGACTTCTACTATCTCGTATTTCTTTCCGTTGTAGTCAATTCCTTCAACAAATAAGGGATGATTTACTCTCTGAAAGGAAAGGTCAAAGTTTAATCCTGCTTTTTTGAAATACGCTCCTACTATTGCTATAAACTCTCTCGCTCTGTTTAAGTGTTTGGTTGAAAGGTAGAATTCCTTACCTGCAATCTCTGAAGGTTCAAGGAATATATACGCTCTGAATCTACCTGATTTAGTTTTGACTACTGCATAACCTTTAGTGATTCCAAGCTCTTCTTTTAGTTTTTCCCAATGTGGTAACACTTCATCAAAGTTTGAATCAATATCAAGGGCAATGACTCTTAACTGGAAGATTGCTTTATCTGTCAGGAGCTCACATTCTTTAACCAACTCAATTCTTTCTCTTCTCGTTGCCGTTTTCCTATATTTTTCCCAAAATCCCTTTGGAATTTTTACAGGGTTAGGACATAAGAGGGGATACCAGCCTTTACTCGTGAAATCTTCAACTATCTTTTCAAAAGTTTCCTCTGTTTTAAAGAGTTTTATATCAACGATACTTTTCTCTTTCGGGTCGTATGCCTGGATTATATAGGTTATCTGATTCTTATATCTTTTGAAGTTTCTTATTCTTCCGTCGTTAATTGCTTCAAGAATCCGATAGAAGGATTTAATCTTCCGTTCTGGAGATACCGCACAATAGATGTTTTGAGGAGATTGAGATTTTCTTTTTCCGGGTTTACTCTTTTTCTTCTTTTCCTTTCCGTGAATCCAGGAACATTCATTAAAACGCCCTGAAGGGATAAGAAGATAATCGTGATAGCAGGAAGTTGATTTTGAACAGCTTTTTATTGAAAGTGGAACGGCACAGGCACAGGCATTCTTTTGTCCCTCTCGTGTGTCCTTCGGGGTTTGGGGTATAGGATGAAAGACACAGGTGGGAAAAGACAAAAGACTACCTGTGCCGTTCCAAATATTTATTGCGATATGTGATTTTCAGTTCTCTTGACTCTTTCATCCTATACCCCTCACGGTCAATATACCGCAAGGGGCGGATTATGTCAAGTCCTTTTCCTTATTCAACTGTCAATATTGTCATCTATACTGCTAAATGTATTGCCATTTATACTGCATTTATGCTTTATTAAAGTTATACTTTGTGTGTTTCTGTGTCAACAATGAGGGGGGGTAAGAATTTCTCAGGGGGGCATGTGAACTACTCCGCCCTTTCGGACGGAGCTTCTGGTAGGGATGGACTCCCACCCAGAAGACCCGCTTGGGATTCCTGCTTCAGCGAGGGATAGCTAATCCCCTCTTTTGAGGAGACCCCGCCAGTGCCCTCTCCACGAGGCTTCAGTTCGGGTCGCTCCGACCCTACCACTCGTAAGGTGAGTGAGCCCTTCTTTCAGTATGTTTACACTTGCGTTGTAGTCTCTATCAAGCTCTACTCCACAAATGGGACATTTGTGTATCCTGTCTGCTAAGGTCTTCGGAACTTTGTGTCCACATACACTACACTTTTGAGTCGTGTATGCAGGATTCACCCTTACTACCCTTGCCCCTGCCATTACAGCTTTATAGGTGGCAAAGGTAATAAGAGTTCCCCATCCTGCATCAAGTATCAGTTTTGCTAATCTGTTGTCCTCTACAAGTGCAGGTATGTCAAGGTCTTCAAAAGTTATCATGTCATAGTTGTCAACAAGGTATCTTGATAGCTTGTGAAGGAAGTCCTTCCTTGCGTTCTTTATCTTTTCGTGAACCTTAGCTACTCTCTTTCTCTGCTTCTCAAAGTTTGAGCTTCCTTTCTCTTTTCTGGAGAGTTTCTTCTGTTCTCGCTTTAGTCTCTTTTCAAGTTTTTGTAGGAATTTTGGATGCTCTATGAATTCTTTTTCGCTTGTTACCGCAAGATGTTTTACGCCTAAGTCTATCCCTATTGCTTTTTCTCTTTCCCTCACTCTTTCTTCAGCTTCTTTGAGTATCTGGTCAAGGTCAACTTCTACGCTCACACATACATACCAGTTCCCCGATGGTTCTCTCTTTATCGTTACTGTTTTTGCTTTCGTCCAGTCTATTTCTCTATGGAGTCTTATTTGGAGCTTACCTATTTTAGGTAAGTGCAAGCTTGCAAATCGGTTGTTTTTCTTTTCCAATTTGATTATAGGAACTATTTCCCCTTTCTGTTTCATCCAGACTTGTGGAAATGTGAGGGACTTGTATTTCGCTGTCGGTTTCTTTTTGGGATAACATACCTTGACCTTTTCTCCTTTTTTCTTTCTCTTTAAGTCCTGAAAAAACTTCTGAAATGCTTTATCTACTCTCCTGAGTGTATCCTGGAGAACCTGAGAGTGAACAAGTTTTAGTATCGGTTCTTTTTTCTTGAGCTTAGGTAGATTGTTTTGTTGTTCCGAATACCTTACAGTCCTTTGTTCTC
>OFBX01000053.1_pt1 | contig 8915 bp, 10 predicted proteins | sample 1520741 | NCBI WGS metagenome assembly OFBX01 (sample SAMEA3696450, study PRJEB22514) | metagenome | biome: water; feature: marine; material: hydrothermal vent | place: Pacific Ocean | collected 2014-08-16 | depth 1514 m | reverse complement strand
TTGATTTTCTAACATCTTCCCAAATTCCCTGTATTACTGGATTCGGGTTGTTTGTTTGGAATTAATATATTTAGACATTGTTTATATTTTTATTATCTTTAATATATTGATTTTCTATCATCTTCCCTTTTTCTTTTTTGAAAAACTTGTGAAGCCCTTGATTTTCTAACATCTTCCCAAATTCCCTGTATTACTGGATTCGGGTTGTTTGTGTTGTGTTTGGCAAAAATAACTAATTTTCCATAATCTTTTATGATGGCTTTTAGTGATTGTTGACAAAAATAGTTCATCTTCTATAATCTTCTATGAAGATAGTTTAAGGAGGGTGTGATGGATAAGGTTTTTTCTTTGATAGATGAGGAGAAGCTCTATACTCCTCAGGAGATAGCAGATATTTTTGGGATTAGAAAGGAGACAGTTTACGCTTGGATTAAGAATAGAAAGGTTAGAGCGGCTAAATTAGGGAAGAGGTGGCTTGTTGAGGGTAAAGAACTTAGAAAGCTCATTAAGACAAATTACTAAAGAAAGTGCCCCGCAAGGGGCGGGGGTTAGGGTCGCTAAAAGAGAACCAAATCAAGGAGGTTTCAATGCTTTATGATAGAGATAATATAAGCAATAACCGAAATAAAAGCAATAAAAGTGATAAAAGTTTAAAAGGTGAAAAACCATTGATAATATCTGCTGTCAGATTACTCAATCAGGATTTTCCTGAACCTGAATTTATCGTAGAGGATATTCTTCCAGAAGGTTCTCTTTCAATGCTTTCGGCTCGTCCAAAAGCTGGTAAAACTTTCCTTGCTCTTCAGCTTGGAATTTCTGTCGCTCTGGGTAGAGATTTTCTTTTCAAGAAAGTGAAAAAACAACCTGTATTGTTCCTTTCATACGAACTGAATGAAAGGCAAGTGAAAAAACGATTTTCTCTTATTCTTGAAAGAATGGGCTATGACCTAAATGAGGTAAAACAATGGAACTGGCAAAAATTTCCGTTTTTTCTTTCTTTTGCGGGTCGTTTGAAAGGTGTTGATGTTCTTCGGGAATATCTTGATAGATTTGAGGAGAGGTATGGCTTACGCTTTGGCGTGATTTTTATTGATACTTACGTTCTCTTTAAAGATTTAGACTCTGTTTCTTCTAAAAGTGCCTATGAGCTGGAGAGTGAATATTTAGCTGAATTGCGTAGGTTATGCACTGAAAAAAACATTGCTATTGTTCTTGTCTATCACAACCGAAAGCGTCAAGCTGTAAGTGGTGATATTACTGAAGAAATAATGGGCTCAACTGGGATAACTGGAGCTGTAAACAATCTTTTGATTCTGGATAGAAAAACAGGGGAAAGGGAAGCTCATTTAAAGATTACTGGACACGATATTGAGGAACAAGACATAGAGCTTACCTTTGACAAGGGATATTTCAAAATTAGAACTGTGTCGGATAGAGAACAAGAGATTGTTTCTAATATTCGTCAATTCATTGAACAGGCTGGAGAGACTAATCAAAGTAGGATAATACAATATCTTAAAAAGAAAGGATATAAATCTGTTGAAGAGATTACAGAGATTCTTGATAAATATTCTGATAGCAATCAGGATAATCCTACTTACTGGTATGTTAGGACTCAAAAGAGGGATATGGGTGGTCGTCCTTTAAAACTTTATTCTCTTGTAAAGCAAGAGTCTATTTCTGATTCTGAAATTAAAAGGGATGAGGATGTTAATAGGGAAAGAATATCTCTCCTAAATCGTGTAGAGGATTTGATAAGGGATAAGATTATCTTTGCCGATGAATTCCCGGAACTTTTAGAAGTAGATGGATATGTGATTTCTAATTTTCTTTCTCTTGTGGAGTTTGTAGATAAGATTCCTCTAAATACCCTTAAAGATTATGTTGAAAGACTTGAAAGGTATAGACCTGTTATTGACTTTGCGGATGAGGATTATGAATTTGACTTCTAAATATAGGATTAAATCAGATGGCTAATCGTATTGAGAAGGAAATAGAATTCTACAAAGAGCTTTTTGGTAGAGCGTTTTCTGTTTCATTTTTGATTGGAGCTGGAACTATAACTGTTTGGCATAAGGGGGGATTTTCAGGTTGGGTAGCTATTGGAATAGTAGGTTTTTACTTTTCATTGTTGATAACTGGAATTACACTTAAAAAGTGGAGAGAGAAAATTAATTTGTTGGAGGAAAAATGAATACACTTGCGGGAATCCTAATAGTTATAGGCTTTTTTATACTACTTGCCATTCTCTTCTGGGGAGCTGTTTACACTCCCAAAAAAGCATAAGCTACCTACCAAGTCCTAATCCATAGTTCTTTTCTCTTCTGCTTAATCTTCTTTCAATCTCTTTGGCTTTCTCTTGTGCGGATATTCTTTCTTCTGCAAGTCGTCTGACTTCTTCTATATTGGAGTCTCTGTAAAGGGATGGATTCTGATATATATCATCTTCAAGTAAGAGTTTTCCATCAATATCCCAGTATTTCTTTAATACTGGTTTAACTTCTTTCCTCTCATTAAGTTTTACTTCTTTTATCCATTTCGGAATAACCTCTGGATTTTCGGAATAAATCTCAAGCTGTGTGCAATCGTAATAGACCCATAAATCCTGTATGTCCTCGATTTTCGGCTCTTTCTCAATTCTTTTAATTTCTATAGCTTTCAACTTCTTCAAAACTTCAATATCATCGCTGATAACAAGCCTATGGTTAACAACTCCAGCGTAAAAAGGTCTTACTAACTGTTTTACCCTTACTGTGCCTCCTTTAACAAGGCACTCATTAAGGTCTTTTCCTGTGGTAAATGCAAGTTCCTTGACTATCTTTCCCTCTACTTCAAAGCGTTCAATAAGTATTTCTTCCAATCTTCTACCTGCCTCATCGTTATCGAGTGCGAGAATTACAGTCTTATAGTTTTCAAGTATTTGCTCTTTCAAAAGGTCTATATAGTTGCCCACTCCGTTTAGGATTATGATGTCGTAATCGTCCTTTCTTGCTATTTGCTCAAGAGAAAGAGCGTCAAACATTCCTTCAACTATCGCAACCTTCTTATTACCTTTTCTTCTTACAATCCAGGTAAAGGTCTGCCTCTGTTCTGGATTCTCATAGACTACATACTTTCCTTTTTCAAGAGCTGACCTAACATTCCAAGCTCCAGAATAGTTCTTGACTGCAAGCCCATAATATTCCTTTCCTGTGGGTAAATGCTTATAGCGTATTTCCGAAAGCCAAGAAGGTATCCTGTGAATCCCTCTCTTTTTCAGATAATCAAGAAGTTTTGGATTAGTTATTCTTCCTTTAACTTCTAAAATCCTATATGCTATCTTGTTTAATGCCTCCTCCTTCGGCTTTAACTTCTTTCTCTTCTCTTTTTGCTCCTTTCTTTGTTTTTCTATTCGTTCTTTAACTTTCCTTTTAAGCTCCTTTAAATCCTTTTCCTGCTCCAGTAAATTAATCCCAAATGTTTCCCTCATTTCTCTTACAGCATCTACATAGTCAAGATTTCTAACCTTCTGCCAAAGGTCTATGGAGCTCCCAGCCCAGCGGATTCCATAATCGCAGTATATCCAGCAATTTCGTTTATCACCCCAGAAAATTGCAAAACTTGGGTGCTCGTCTCCCTCTCGGATAGGTGAGGACATAAGCAAATAACCATCCATCTCCCGATAATCGTCAATCCCTAAAGCATTCAAAACTTCCTCTGGATCGATTTCTTTCAAAAGTTGTATTTCCTGTTGTCTAACTTCCCTTAAATCCTTTCTCATCTTCACTAACTCCTTTAGTTTTCTTATTGAATAGGAATCAGCATATTTTTCGGTCGATATTGATTCCATTTTTTCCCATTTCCCAAGTAAACCACTTTGCCATCCACTACGCAATAGAGATATTTCTGTCCGTCCACTACTGTCGGCTTGCAGGGAAGAGGAAAGTTCGTCTCTCCAGAAGGATGTCTGAATAGGAGAATACCTATCATAATCAGCTGTAAGCCAATCAAGGCTATTGTAATCCATCCAAGTTCCTTTACTTCGCCTATTTTCTTCTCCAAGTTTTCCAAGTCTTCGCTCATCGCTTGGTTCGTTGCTTGGCTGAAGAGATATAGAAATCCCTTTGCCAATGTCAGGTCTTCGCTTTCTCCTTTTTCCAATAAGGTTTTCCCTTTCTCGTCTAACAGTTTCAAAAAGTTGTGCCACTTCCTCAAAGTTTTCTCTCTCTCCTTTAAGTCCATTAACAACTTCTCTGAATCGCTCTTCATCGTATATTCCTCCTTTCAAGCGATAGCGTTGCCCCTCATAGTCAAAAGAGATGTAGTTCTTACCTATCCTCTTAATTTCAATTCCCTCAATAGCTCCCAAATATGCAACAAGTTCCTCTCTGCTATTAATCTCTCCAATTAAAACAAGCTCTGTAAGGTAATTTGTTATTTCTTCCTTTACCTCATCTCTTGTTTTGCTTTTGTAGTTCTTTCTTTCTTCAAGGATTTTCTTAATCTTTTCTGCTCCAGTTTTTCCTTTATTCCTCGCTCTTACTCTAAAATCAAGTCCATACTTTGCATTGATATATTTCTCCAATGACCTGTAAAAGTCCAATTCTCTCTTTGCTCTGGGAATGTAAAGGGATTTTTGGTTCTCGTGGTCAAAATTCTCTATGGTCAAGTGAATATGATAGTTATCTGTGTCTGCATGTCCTACCGCTAAAATGTTCAAACTCTCTCTTGGGTAGTATTCGACTGGCAAAAGAAAAGAAAGTATCTCCTCATACAGCTCCTCAATCGTTTTTCCTTGTTTTGCAAGTTTTCTCTCCAGCTCCTCTTTTGATTCTGCAAAAGAGATTAGGTAGTTGTGGGTTTTTACAGAATAAGGGTTTTTCATTGCTATTTCTATGAACAGCTCTGGATTTCCATCAAGAATGTCAACCTTATTCTTATCTCTCGTTCCCTTAGCTCCTTCCAAAAGATATCTAACTCTTTCCGCTGGACTGCTTTTTGAAACCTGATAGTCAAGTATCATTCTGAAAGTTCCTCATAAATCTTTTCTACCAGTTCCTTTAGGACTCTCTCTATCTCTATAATTCTTTCCAAAACCAAAACATCAACTTCTCTGTATTGATTACAATGTCTCGCCACTTGGTTTAAGTTTGTGCCTATACGATTAATCTCATATAGATAGCGTCTAAAAACTTCATTCCTCTTTGCAAGTCTTTCTGGACTAATTCTTTCAGGAATATCAAGGTTTAAAACAGCTCGGCGTAAAAGTTCCGATGTAGTCATTCCTTTAGCCCTTGCAAGTCTTTTAACTCTTCCCGCCTCTTCCTCTGTCAATTTCGTCGCTACTGCAATTACTCTTTTCTCCTTCACTTCCAACCTTCCAAAAAGGGAAAATTAAAAAAAGGGGGTTTGGGGGATTTTCCCCCAACAAGGTTGGCAGGTTTACCTGCCAAACCTTGCTATTTTCTACAAATAAAAGATATGCCCGAAAGCTATCAGCATCGACTCCCGCCTTTATTCTTCCCTATATTCTTCCCTTTTTGGTTGCTTACTTTTCTCCATTTCTCTCCGCAATTGCTCAAGTGAATATTCCAACAAAAGCTCTACTAATTCGGATTTCCTTTTATTATATCCAAGTTGCTCCGCAACTTCGTCCAATTGTTCAAGTAAACTTTCAGGCAAAAAGAAAGTTATTTTCTTCTTTTTTACCTGCTGTTTTGCTTGTAATTTCTGGATTAATTTAGCCATAGTTATACCTCCCTTAATTATGGTTTTATTGCCCTATAAATATATCACTATTCGGCTTGCAAAAGAAGAAAAAATTTTCTTCTCTTTTGCAAGTCGTTTATATCCTATTGATTATTACTTTTTTACTGCAATTATTATTACCTACTACTACTACTACTATTTTCGAGAATGAGAAAACTGAACAAACTGAACAAACATAAGCGTAGCAAATACTTGGAGATTGAAGGGTAAAAAACAAACTGAACAAGCAGGATATTGAGGCACAAGAGTTTGACAGTATGCCGAGTTTGATGTGGCTCGAATATGTTAGTTTGCTCAATTTTGTTTTTTAGAAAAGTGTTGTCTCCCAAGAGTTTGTTCAGTTTGCTCAAGTTTGCACGCCAGTTTGCTCACTGTAAGTCATTGTCTCCCAAGAGTTTGTTCAGTTTGCTCAAAAATAGCGGGCAAGCAGAAAGTTGAATATGATAATGGATGTCTCTTTGGTTTTTGGTTGGGAAAACTGTTTTGTTACAAGCTGTTTTAGTTTGTTCGTTCTGATTCCCATAGTGTAATATTGACAAATTTGTAAAAAAAATAAAGTTTAGCTTGCTCATTTTTACGATAGCAAGTAAAAGATGACAACTTGACAAAATATTTAAAAGTATTAAACTTAGCCATATAGGTTTAGGGGGCGGTGGTATGAGTTGGAAAGAGTTGAAAGACTTGAGTTTAGACAATCTGCTTAAATCTGAATGGTATAAAACTGGTGAGATAGCGGATATGTTGGGGGTAACTCGTCAGGCTGTAATAACTTGGATTAAAAAGGGATGGCTAAAGGCATTTAAGGTAGGAAAATCTTATAGGGTAACTAAAGAAGATTTAGAGGACTTTTTAAGGAGGGCAAATAATGGCAAATAGAAAAGACCGCCAAGAATGGGGGCGGTGGCGGTCTTTTCTTCCCTGCGAGTCGAGTTTCTTAATGGAGGTTTGGCGTGAATGGGGCTAATGGCAATACTAATAATAATTCCCTATCGTCTATTTTTGCAAGTATATATAGCTTTGATGAGCTTAAAAATGTCGAGACAAAAGAACTGCTTTTATCTCATCTTGTTCCTGAAGGTGTTAATTTGTATGTTGCGAAAGGTGGAGAGGGGAAGACCTTTCTTTCCTACCATATAACCTATGCTTTTCTTCGGAAAGATTGGAAGGTAATATATATTGATTTTGATAATCCTGTTGATTTACCAAAAAGTAGGGGGCTTTTAGAAGTTGTTGAGAGTTTTAAAGATGACTTTGTTTATTTCAATTTGCTGAGTTACCAACGATGGGCAGAGACTAATAAAGATAAGAGTTATAAGAAGTTTCTTGAATGGGTTTTTTCCCAACTTCCAGATAATAATAGATACTTGGTTGTTATAGATAGTCTCCAGAACTTTTTACCGAATGTTTCTGATGATTCTTTAACATTTGCATTTTTCAAACTTTTGCGTGAATGGTCTCAAAAGAAAAATATTACCTTTCTTGTTCTCCATCACATTTCAAAGATAGCGAGATGGACTAAAGGTTCTACAAACATAGTAAATATGTCTGATGTTGCATACCAAATAAAGGCTGAAAGGGAAGGCGGTTTGATTGTTTCGTATTCTCTTGTCCTTGAAAAAGCTCGTTATCTGTCTCCAGAGGAATTGACCATTTCCCTGAAAGACAATTATGAGATTGAGATTTCTCAGTATGCTATTGCCGATGAGAATACAAAAGTAATTTTGAGAGCTTTAATTTCGGTTTTGAGAAGGGAAGGTGAATTAAAACAATCCCAACTTTTTGAGAAGCTCAAGGAAAAAGGTTTTACAAGAAGAAAGGTAGAACCTGTGTTGAAGGAATATTCCGGGAAAGGTCTTTTTATTGTAAGAAGGGGCGAAAAGAACAGCATTATATACGCTGTGAATGAAGATAGCGAATATATCCCTATCCTTTTCCATAGAGAGTTGTCCCAGATTAAAAAGGCGGTGTTAGAGTTTGTGGATGGCTTGCTAAGGGATGAAATAAGAGAGTTCCCAGATGAAATAACTGTTAAGCAGTTTCGTTTTCTTACTCCTCAAGAGGTTAAAAATACCATATATCGGTTGTCTGATAAGGAAGCGGAAGAGGTATATAGTCAATTACTTTCATTCTTCCCTGATTCTCCAGAGTTAGCAGATGACTTCTAAACAGTTTTGGGGGTAAAAATGGGTAAAGAAAAGAAAGAACTGCAAGAAATAAAAAAGATAGTTAATGAGCTTGAAAGCAAAGAAAAAAAGGAAAAGGAAGAATTGCAGAGGATAATCGATACGCTCGGTAATGAGTTTCAGCGGTTATTGAAAACTAATCCTGATGTGGCTTTTACTCTTGCAGAATTTACCAAAAGGTTGATTTCACTTGTTAATTCAAAATCTTACAGTGAGCTTTTAAAGGTAGGAGAGCTATATGGAAAGCTGTTAGTTATGTATGCTTACCATAAAGAATCTACAGATGTTATTGACTATGCTTTTAACTTTGCAAGGAGCTATCTACCAAGTCCTAATCCATAGTTCTTTTCTTCTTCCTTTTCCCTTTCGGCTCTAATTTTGTTTTCCAGTTCCCTTGCTTCTTCAAGCTCCCGAATTCTCTTTTTTGCAAGTCGTCTGACTTCTTCTATTTCGGAATTTACATATAGAGTTGGGTTATTGCGTATTTCATTTATGAATAGCAGTTCTCCCTGACTCCAATAATACTTATTAATCCTTATTTCTGTTGGTTTTACTGTCTCTGTTGTTTTTCCCGATAACAAATATGGTGCATTTACTTCTTCTTCGTATTCTGCTGATTTGATTCCTATGTGTATCCATTTGGGAGTCGGATTTTCCGAATAGATTTCTACATATCCTCTGCAATTCTCTTCCATCCATATTCTCTGTATATCCTCTTGAGTAGATATTTTTTCGATAGTTCCAGCTCCGAGTTTCTCAAGCACTTTCTTGCTATCGCTGATAACTAACCTGTTAATTGTTCCATCCTTTACAGTTCCAGCATAGAAGGGTTTATGCAGTATCTCAACTTTAATATTTCTATCGTTTATTATGCATTCGTTAAGGTCTTTTCCTGAATAATTTAATTTTTTAACTTCCCAGTCTTCAAGGCGTTCAATAAGTATTTCTTCCAATCTTCTACCTGCCTCATCGTTATCGAGTGCG
>OFBX01000051.1_pt1 | contig 9366 bp, 10 predicted proteins | sample 1520741 | NCBI WGS metagenome assembly OFBX01 (sample SAMEA3696450, study PRJEB22514) | metagenome | biome: water; feature: marine; material: hydrothermal vent | place: Pacific Ocean | collected 2014-08-16 | depth 1514 m | reverse complement strand
CCGCTCCAGTCTTCTCGTGAGCCAAAGTCAACATCCATTGACAGTTTTTCACGCATTATAGCTTCCAACTTTCCGAATGCTGAACTGATATTTTGCCAACTTTTTACTGAAAGGTCTGCTTTACTCTCAATAAAAGCCTCTATGTGTTCAGCTTTAATCTGGTTTAGCGAGTTAATTCCAAAATTTTCTTTCACAAAATTAGCAAAGTTTTTCCAAATTCCGAAGTATTCTTTTGCGGTTTTGAAGCTTCTGATGTAGGGATTGTAAGACTTTGAATAGCCTTCTTTGACAATATCTGCAACTTTCACTCCGAATTTTGAACCGTTGGTGGCCAGATTGAGAACGAATTTAAGCTGTCCGTGTAGACTACCGCTAACGGTAATGCCAGAAGGAGTTCTGAAAGCAGGCACACTACCCCCTTGTCCGTCAAGGCTTACGCCAACGGGTTAGGTGTTACTACTCAGAGGAGTCCCCGTCAACTCCCCCGAGAGGGTTTTTTCGGCGGTTTTCCTTCCGCCCGTTAAGACACCTCCCTAAAGTTTGAAGCCTCCTTAAATTGTTTTTAGCTTTTTAAAGCTTTAACCCTCCTTAAGTTGTTGTTACCCAATATGTAGACAGTTCTTAATATGAGCCGATGGCTTTTGTATTTCATTGCCACGATACCCGCAGAGCGGGTGCGATAAAAGCACACAACAAGCTCAGCCCCCGAACCTGCTCCTGAGCTCAGGAGCTCAGCTTGGTGCGTGCTGTCAAGAAAAAAAGCAAACCAGACCTTCGGTCTGGTTCTCTCAAAATTTTAGCACTAAATCCCTTATGTTTCAAGCTCTTAATTTTCCATCATTTACATATTCAATTTACTCAAAAATTTACACCTTCATTTTACCCTCTTCAACTCTAAGAACTCAGACAAAAATTGCACCTGACAGGGTAACAACGGAACTGCAAAGGTTCTCCTTGCCATATCGGTAACTCTCCGTCCGCTCAGCATCAAGACTCGTTCTACAAACCTGCCTAATTCTCTGTTGCTGAAATAGAGCTCCATAAGTTTGGGAAGCTCCACCTCATACCAGCACGCCCCCCTGAAAAGTTCGGCAAGTCTTTGTAAATCACGTTCCTTTTGTGCTCGCTCGGACTCTTGCACCAGTTTCCGGAGCTCCAGCGGGAGTTCTATCCGTTCACCCTCCTGCTGGTCCTTAAGTTCAGCTTGATGAACTTCATCACGGACGACGACGGTTAAGTCAGGAACTCTTTCTCTCCCTCGTCTTTCTTCTTTCCCCTTAACGCTCCCTTCAAAACTACCACTCTTGGACTTTCCGTAAAGTTTTACGGATTCCTGCCCACTCTTACCGATATTCCCCACATTTCCGCTTATTCCCCTTCCTTCCAACCTACCACCCATTGCTCTCAGAAGAGAGTTATTATTTTGACTAAAATCTTCTGCACCCACAGCAACGGCCTCTACCCCCTGCTGGACTTCTGCTACGAGCTTATAGACCTTTCTTGGTCTGCCCCGTCCAGCCTTCACAAAGTAGCTCTCTATCTTTCCTGCCTCCTCCATCCCCATTAGGATAAGCTCCAGCAACCAAACTTGCCCACTAAAAACTCCCTTAAGGAGCTCCTGCCGTGTAGCTTCTCCTCCTCTGGACTTGATAAAACTCTCAACCTCCCTTTCCCACTCCTCCCGTGTCTTTCCCCACCAAGTTATTTTTTCTGGAACAGTAAACTCCAATTCACGAACATATTTCCAGCCTATCTCTATATCCCTTCTTTTCTCCTCTCCCAGAAGGGAAACGAGGAATTCTGTTACGTAATCCTTATCAAGTTCTAAGTATTTCGCCCAACCGATAGCTGGTTGAATTACGTGAATATACCTATAGGACGAATGTTTACGAGCAAGAGTAATTACCGCCTTTTCCCAAAGTCTTTCAACATCTAACTTTTCCATCTGCAGTCTCCTACAGAAAGCAGGAGCCTTTATTATCTTCCCTTTTTTCCTTTGACTCTGTTGCTTCGTAGATGGTCTTTTATTCCAAAAGTGCTGAGTAAGGTTAATATTTCCTAAAGTATACAGCTTTTCTTCCTTTTGGAATCTCTTAACGGACCTGTAAAGCCAGAAGAAAGACACCCTTCCTTCCCTTTCCTCTATAAGCTCGTAAGAATACAAAGAGAATTCTTCATAAAAGACCGGATGATTTAACCTGTGAACAAACGTTCTATCAGCTTTAAAACCTCTTTTTTCAAAGAACGCATAAATAACCGTCTGAAGCTCTTGTGCTCTCTTTAAATCTTTCGTTCCGTCAAGGAGATAGATGTAAGCTCTAAATCTTCCTGATTTAGTCTTATAAACCTGATAACCACTCTTCAGAGCTAATCTCTCTCTTAACTCATTCCACACTGGATAAACGCTTTCAAAGGGACTGTCTATATCTATGACAACCGTATCAAAGCGGTAGATGGAAGAGTCTTTTAAGAGTCCATATTTCCTAACAAGCTCTAACCTTTGACTGGAGTCTTGTGCAAATCTGTATTCCTCCCAGAAAGGTTGAGGAACGTAAACACGTTGAGGATGTATTAGAGGATAAAGTCCTAACTCTTCTAAGTCCTTTAAGACAGCTTCAAGGGTAGGTTGGGTTCTTACAGGGATAGCATCTATTGGAGTTTCAGCTTGAGGTTCATAAATCAGGAGTAGATAGCAGGACTGCTTGTTGTACTTCTTTGAGAGCTTCTTTGCTTTCTCTCTTCCTACCTTTCCTCTTATTCTCTTTTCTCTTTCTACCCTTACTCTCACTTGCTCCTCCGCTTTTTTCAGCGGAGGAGCCGGCACCTACACCCTCTTGCCTTTATCCCCAATTTTGATTATTCTTTTTAGTAGCAAGTTGGGGACAAGTCGTTGGTTGTGGGGATAAAGGAAGGTGAGGAGTGCCGGCTCCTCGCTGCCCTATTTTTTTTATCGTAAATAATGTTTTGTGATGTCAGCTCGTTCATGCCCTAATTCCTTTGAAACCTGTGCTAACGCTTGTTCATAAGTATAACCGTTTTCCATCAAATTGTAAAACCTTTCATGTGCAAAATTCCATCTTACGAATAAGTTGTAATTGTGGCGAATCCTTGTTCTGTTCCGTGTAGGTGTAATATAGTGCTCAAAGGGAAAAATTCTCGAGGTTATCTTGTTGTGTTCTTTGTATGTTTTTGTAATCGTTGTAATTACTTGTTTTGAGGAATATGGATTTGAGTATTCACGCATGCACAAATTTCTATTCAGAAGTCAAAATACCCGGCGGGGGTTTCTGCCCTCTTTTTCACCGTAAGTAGTGCTTAGTGATGTCTGCCCTTTCATGCCCTAATTCCTTTGAAACCTCTGCTAACGCCTGCTCATAAGTATAACCCTTTTCAATCAAGTCGTGAAATCTCTCCTGTGCAAAATTCCACCTTAGACCGTGTGAGCCATGATATTCCTGCCCTGTTAAGTTAGCAGCCTCTTGTAGGTCCTTCCTGTAAGCTCTCTCGTCAAACCCTATTCTGTCAAAGTTTTTTACCCACTCTTTCGCAGTATTGTAGGTATCTGGAGAAACCCCTATTTCCCTTACTTTCCCACCCTTACCTTTAACTTCTATGTAACCCCTCTTTTCTCCAGTAAGCCTATCTGTTCTTATTCCTTTAAAGCTCCATTCCCTTATAGTCCTAACCTCGTCAAGCCTTGCTCCACCTTCATACTGAATAGAAGCTACAAGCTGGTGAACAGGTTCTTTTAAAGCACCTATCAGCTCAGCAGGAGATTCGTAAGCCCGTGAGGGAGTCTCCTCTCCAGCATAAACCTCTTTGGCATACGCCCGAACGGAAGAAAGGTCAAAGTTGTAAGTGTTACCTCTGTTGAACTTCTCTGAGTACATGTTAAGAGCTACTTCCAGCTTCTCAATTGCAGCTGCATACTGCTGAAAGGTTCTCTTGCTAACGCCCTGTTCAATTTTTGAGTGTAGAAAGCTGTGAATTATCTCAGTATTAAGTTTTTCAATGTCCTTAACGTCAAACTCTCTCTTGGCAAAAGAAAGAACTTGTTTCCAGACATCACGGTAAGCATCAGCAGTTGAATAGGAATAGATGCCGAGACGCTTCCCTATTTCGTGCCAAGTTTTAGCTCCAGAGTTACGAGCGAGCTCTTTAGCTCCGTGCTTGCTGTGTCATATTTGAGAGATTCCTGAAAGCCTGTATAGAGCTTGAATTTGACCTACAATGCTACCACGCATCCTAACTGTTTAAATCCCACTCTTTCTGTAACCAAGACAGGACTAGTATTTAATTTAAAAAGTTCCTGCAATGTATATTCTGAGGGATGACCATAAGGATTCTTTCCTGTTGAAATTGGAGCATAAACCATTCTTTTAAAATTTTTACCACAAAAATTATACGCTGGGTGAGAAATTAAGCTACCAACCTCCTGTTGATATTTCTTAAATAAGAAAAACCTAAAGCAAAACCATATAGATAAGCCAACAGCGTTATTCCTTTACGCCATCTGGAGTATCCAAAACCTTTGGTTCCACCTATTAGACTCTCCACTATCTGGCGAATAGCTTTCAGCTTTTTCCTGGAACATATATGCACACAAGGAACTCCTCTATATCCTTTATCTCCTAAAACTTCAAAACTGTTAAGTAAATACTTGCACCACGGACTTTTTTCCTCTCTCGTCCTTAAAGCCCTGACCTCATGAGTGCTTCCAGGAACAAACCAGACATCGTAAACTACCCCAGACTCATCACAAATAAACATGACTAAGACACCGTAATAAAGCTCTTCAAACTCAATGGTTTTCTGATAATGAGGACTGTAGAGCTTTCTCTTCCTCTTGACCCAGAAAGCTTTACCTTTAAACCTTTTTATCTTATGAGTCCTGGCTCTACTAACGTTTGCTACAGGTAAAATTGTTCCATCAACTATCAGTTTCCTTTCAAGACCAAGCATGATTGCTATAAAAATTCTTAAAAAAGCAGTTGTCAGGAGGAATTGCCTGAGAAGTTTATATACTCTTTTCATCCTATTTCTTCTAAAAACATGCCATGAACGAACTGAATTGTCTATGTTCATCTGGAAGAACTTCAGGACAGGAGTGTATGTTAGGTAAGAAACTATAAAGGCAGCAGCTATTTCCCAATCTTCGATTTTTGGTTTTCTTCCTCTCTTGGGGTATAATTTAATTGCATAGGCAAATTCTTTGAGTATTTTAGATATGGTGTAGTAGATTCTCATTATGAGATTTCTCCTCATGATGACCTCCCTTTTCTGTAGTTGGGAGGTCATATCTTAACCAAGTTATTGCTTTTGTTTCAATAGACTCGTTAATTTCTCACCCAAGCTATTTTATTTATTAATTTAATTTCCAGTATTTTGTAAAGGAATTGATTCAATATAAGGATGTTCTTCGTGCATGGTTGAAGTTTTTTATGATTACATCATCTGTAGATGATTCCCGTAGAAAGTTTTTCTCTAAGCTAATAAGAAAGTTATTTGGACACTATTTAATTGAAATAGCGTACTCAGAAGAGTATGAACAGTTTTCTTTTGAATTTGTGGAGTTTCTACTTTCTTTGCCCAAAAAGAAGATTATCCTGGCTGATGGAAAGTTAGTAGAAATAGATTTTCTACAAAGAATCATTTCTATAGTTGGGTCAGGTAAAAAATGTCAATTGTCTAATACAGAATCCCAGTTGTTTAGGCAGCTTTTTCTATCATGGGAAGAGAACAGGAAATATGTTGAGGAAAGAAGGCTTAAAAATATATCAAGAGAGAACTCCTTACCTGTTTTATTGTCGAGATTGAGGAAAAAGCTCTTAATACTTTCAGAGATTAGTAATGAAAGTTTTTTCTCTGTGAAAAATAACAGAAAGTATGGTTACTTCTTAGAGGAGGAATGAAATGAAATGGTTTCACAGTAGGAAAAAATATAATGTACCTCAACGTATAGACAAGTTGTTTTCTGATTTAAAGAAGGATTTTCTAAGAATTTTGTTGGTTCTCGATCAGAGGGGAGTAAATATTTATGCTATAGCGGAGGACTCTTTTTTTAGAGAAGAAGATACGCAGGCATTATTGAATTTATTTAGATTATCCGAAAAACTCGTAACAGAAAGTATTAATGAGAACTCCTTGGTTTTACTAAAGAAACTTCTTCAATATGAGGTTTCCTCTATAAATGTTAAGTTTGGAACATTTCGTCTTTGGCTTGTAAAGAGTGATAAGTATTATCTAATAGCTGTTACAGATGAAGCTATTAATAGTGTAAATATTCGACATTTTGAGGACCTTTTGCATAAAAAACTAAGGGAACTTGAAGATCTGCGAATAATAGAAACCTATGATTAGAAGATGAAATTTCTGTTTCCGTGGTTGGATTAAAAGCCTAATATTAGTTGTTGTTTCTTTTTATTCTTCTGTTCTTGTCTGCATTAGGACTGGTAGCACTTTTCTCATTCTTCATCTTCTTTACAAAGTTCTGGATACATTTCTCTGGTAAAAAAAGCCACCTTACCGCTAAACTTCATAATTTCCCTAACTATTTCGGGAATATGAGCATCAGGGTTCCTAATGCCTTTTATCAATCCCTCACAAACAGCCTTATAGGGAAGATTCGGAACAGCCTTCCAAATACTGATTATGTAATCATCGGGATTTATTTCAACCTCATATTCCCTAAAGTTAGCAGGAATTACAATCTTTATCTTCCTCATTTAGCACCTCTCTACCTGGTCAACATCTGGACTCTTGATAGGATTAATCGGTAAATATTTTTGTCTTACCATCTGCATGCCATATTCCAGCCTTTCCCTTGATATTTTCCTTTTTCCGGAAAGAGGAGAAATCTCCTTGAAATTAATGGAAACAGTCATTTCATTAGCAACAAGTTCTGGAATCTTACGGTTAAGATGTTTCTTTAGTCTAATCAATCCAGTAGCTTCTAAAATACCAATGTCGTTCCTGACATTCTTACTATCCCTGTTAAGAATCTTTGAAAGCTCATTGATAGACTTTACTTTCTCTTTGGCAAGTAGAGTTAATATCTCTACTCTCTGAGGAGTAAAGACTTTATAGAAACTCTCGTAATCAGAAAATCTTATAACTTTATCTCCTTCTGGAGTCTTAAGAGAAACCTTTACGAATCCAACTTTTTTAGCATTCCAGAAATCCTTTTTCATGATTACCTCCTACCAAAACCTTACGAATGGAGAGTTTAAAACCTCCTGTCCCACTTCCCTTATCCAGTCCTCGATATTAAGCTCTGTTAGAGTTCTAACTTCAGAAAGAAAATCAAGTAAAAGATTTTCTATTCCCGTAAACTCATACCTGATTCTTTCTTTGTTACCGTAAATGTGAATGTGAGGTTCTGACTCATGGTAATTATCGTAGAGAACCACTCTAACCGCTGATTCTTCTGTTGCCCATTTAATAATCAAAACCAGCTTATATCTCAATCCATCTGTATAGATGTAGCGGGAAACGTCTCTCTCTTCAAAGAGATACTCAAAAATAACAAGGCTACCATCCTCTAAGACCTCTTGAAATCTACCTTCCAGTTTCAATCACGGTTCCTCCAGAGAGAATCGAAAAAAATTTCTTGAAACTGTCATTGAGAAATATAGGTAAAAATAAAGGTTTTTCAACCACTGTTTTTATAACCCTCTATATATTCGATTAACGAGCGTCAAATTCATAGCTTATATTGGCACTAATACTTGATTTTCTGAATAGAATACTATAAAATAAAAGTATAGGGAATAACCTTTTTTGCAAAGGAGGAGAAGTTGGTAGATAAAGAAACAATCAACCACCTTTTAAACGAATATGAAGGAGAACTCTTGGTTCACGACGACGATAATTACTCACTCAAAGTTAGCTATTCCCGTGGACCAATCTCTTTGTTCTCAAAGCTGGAGTTCTTCATCATGGATAGAACTAAATTTTCAATAGTTGACGGTAAAATCAAGATAAATCAAAAAGAGTTCCAGGAGTCATTTGAATTTGAAGTTTACAGAAACTTCATCCCTCTCCTTGAACTTACTCTTAGATGCAATGATATTCCTCCAGATACTCTTGAAGAGCTAAAGGAAAACATTATTAACGGGCTATATTCCTTCGTCAGGCTGAAAGATGACAGAATAGAGATGCTTGTGATCTCTGCTGGAAACCTGGAGAAAAAAGGAGTGTTCTACTACCCAGAACAGGAAGCAAAAGCAATTCCACTAATAGAACTCAAAGAAAACACAGTAAGAATCTATAAGGAAAACTTCGAAAAGATTCCCGAATTATAAGGAGGATTTAGCAATATAAACCAATTTTTTGCAGGAGGAAAAAATGGATATCAAGTATGAAACTCTTCATTGTGATGATGCAGGACTTAGTTGCAAGGTAACGATAGCAGCACAAGTATTTTTTTCTGAACCTAAAGACATAGCTAACTTCGAAAAAGAAATCAGAAAAGTCATTGAGAAGTACGATGATGGCTTTACCATTGTCAAAACTATCAAGAAAGTTAAAAATGAGAGTATATAGAGGGAAAATGAAAGTTCCTAACCCTGGAAATTTGAATCATCCTTTCCTGCTTCCTTTACTTCAATCAACGGCTATTCTTTTTCTCCTGTTCCTGTTATCAGTCATTTCCGGAGTGAATTCAGCTCTTCCTTTCAATGCTCTAACCACAATCGGCATTTCTACAGCAGTAATATCTCCCTCTCTTGGATTCTTCATTGCCAGAAAGGCTTGTTCCTGCTGGAATTGGTCTCCTCTTCGGCTTTGCCCTTGATTCAAGACCTCTGGCTGGAGCTTCAGAGCTCTGTATTCTGTTTGCATGGATCGAATGGATGTGGAGATTAACCAAAATGATGGCTGATTACTACAAGAGAGAAATGAAAGCGTAAGGAGAAAAGCCATGTCTAAAACCAAAATAGACTGGTGTGATGAGGTATGGAATCCAGTATGGGGATGCTCCTTTAGCTGCCCATTCTGTTATGCAAGAAAGTTTGCCTATCGTTTCGGTGGACAGGTAGCAAGATGGTATGAATTAACAGAGGAAAAAGCGGAAAACTTAAAGAATTTCCGTCCAACCTTTTTACCAAAAAACTTCTTTCGTCCTTTTAAGGGAAAAATAGTCTTTGTTAATTCAATGTCCGATGTAGCAGATTGGAAGAGAGAGTGGATAGAAAAGGTTTTTAACAGGATTTTGCACGATAACAGGAAAGACAGGTTTTTTCTCTTTCTTTCAAAACGTCCTGAAATATATCTTCATATTCACAAAATAATTCCATTAACGGAAATACCAAAAAGAAAAGTATGGTTTGGAACCTCAGTAAGCACAACAGAAGATTTCATTCAAAG
>OFBX01000050.1_pt1 | contig 9415 bp, 10 predicted proteins | sample 1520741 | NCBI WGS metagenome assembly OFBX01 (sample SAMEA3696450, study PRJEB22514) | metagenome | biome: water; feature: marine; material: hydrothermal vent | place: Pacific Ocean | collected 2014-08-16 | depth 1514 m | reverse complement strand
ATCTCCAGCATAGATCTACCGAGTCTCGAGAGCTCTGTTACGATAAGAATGTCCCCTTTCTGGAGCTTTGGGATTAGATCTCCGATTTTTCTATCTTTCCAGGATTTTCTTCCTGATACGGTTTCCTCTATGAATTCAACGTTACCAAGTTTTTTATCGTTAGCATATTTGAGAATCTCGTAACGCTGATTCTCTGTTTCCTGCTTGTCTGTGCTGACCCGGATATAGGCGTATGTTCTGCTCATGGTCCCATTCTACTCCAAAAAGGTATTTTTTACTTCCTATATGTAAATTATATCACTTGACAAGTGTTTATTTTCTTGGTAGATTATTTTATATAGAAAACGGTCGTTTTTTTGGGAACTTATTAATTTACAGGTAAGTTTTAGTCAGCACTTGTGGGGAGTTGCAAAGAAAGATTCCACGTATCCAGCAGAGTAAGAAATAAGCCCACGTGGGAAGGATTTTGACAAATATTTAGATATAGAAGAAAAAAATCTGATAAATCTTGTGTATCTTCTAAATCAGATAAGCCAAACAAATCAGATGAATCTTGTAAATCTTTAAAATTGCTCATCTCTGAATTAAAGGATAGATGAAACGAATCTACTGAATATACCCCACAAGTCTCCAAAGCTTTGTCCTATAGGCATTTACAAGACAAAAACCTGCAAGAACGGTTAACACTTAGGTTTAAGCCATTATGGACATTGTAAATTCCTTTGTAAAAGCTATATTTTTTCTGTCCAACCATCTCTCAACTTATTGAGCCAACCGTTCTTTCAACGTCTTTCATTCTTAAGGCTTTGTATTTCAAGCATTTACGAAAATGTGGGGCATAGTCAGACAGTTATGATGATGCTATTATTGTTGTATATAGATGTTCGAGTAATTTGGTGCAGAATTTATAAATATGTGGGGTTATCCCAGCGGATAACCCCATTGCGATAGGAATAATGTCAGAAAGTTGCAGCTTACTTTCTTTTTTAAAGAACTTAATTGCGAAAAAAATTACGATTGCAATAATTATGGTTGTAAGCAAAAAAAATATTCCTCCTAACATAATATCTAAAATCTTCATTATTATCAATCTACCACCAACTATGAGTTAAACTTTCAAGATAACCTGAAATTAATCCCATTCTGAATCCGCTTCCACCATTAGCGATTCCCATAAATCCGTATAGTGCTCCACCTGCAACAGCTCCGAGCTATAGGTGATTGTAAAGAAAGCAACATATCGATTAACTCGAGTATCCTCTTTTTTCTTATCGTTTATTCAATACCTTTTGAGTGGAAAAGTCCGGGAATGAGCGAATATGTGGACGAGAGAGCTATGTTTTTGCACTTTCCAGAGCTTTCTCTCCTCTTACCCAATCAGTAGCTGGGTGAACTACCTACGACTGAAGTCGTAGGCTTCTGAGGGAGTTTGACAGGTTATCCTGTCCTTATCCCTCGTGGCGGGTTCACTCCACCACATACTCCTATCCCTGCATACAGCAGAGATTCGGAGATACTTTCACTGAATTTGTAGATCCTTACCCTCACTACTTTCCCAAGTCCAGTCACAAGGTCAAACCATTCCTTCTTGAACTTCCTCAGTATGTTCCTCGCTCCATTGACATCCGCATTGATGAGTCTTTTTACGGCTGACAGGAAAAGTCCTCTCTTTATCCTCCTTCCCAGACCTTTACCTTTTTTTGAAACAGTTGTTCTTTCATCACAACTGTCGGTCTGGGAAGTATAGCTCTCATTTATCGGTGGTTGTACTTCTATCCCATACGGTTCAAGCTTATACTTGATGTATCTATACACAAGTCCGTGAGGCATTAGTCTGAACATCTGATTCACTATCGCTGGTAGGTTACTTTCTTTGTTCTTTGATTCCTGTATGTTCCCTATTACTACCGTTTTGACTCCATTCCTAATTGCAAGTTCCTTTATCAGGTTACTCACTTTATGAGCATAGTCCCTTAACAGGTTCTTTATACTTTTCCATAGTCTGTGGAGCTTTTTCTCTAAAACAATCGTCGGTAATCCTTTGCTCTTTAGATTGTCTAACCTGCTCTGGAGTTTCGCTACTTTCTTGAGTTTTTTCCAGAGCAAGGTTTTGAGTCCTTTTCCGTCTATTATGTAGGAGATAGGATTTCCTTCTATTACACAGGTTGCAAAGTTTGTTTTTCCATAGTCTATTGCTAATACCTTGTTTCCTCTCGCTTTAACTTCAGGAGATTCTTCTTCATACACAACTACAAGTTTAAAGCTTACGTATCCATAGGACTTATACGGAACTATTTGAACATTAAGAACCCTAAGTTTCTCTAACTCCTTGTATCCTGTCTCTATCCACAAAAATTCTGGTGAGAATCCGAACTTTTCTAATAGATGCTTTTTTAAACTTCTTGAAATTGACAGTCTGACTCTACTTCCCTCTATACTAAATCCTGTCTTATCCCACGTTACTACTCTGTGAGGAATATCAGGATTTACAAATTTCGGTGGTCTAACTACGTTTATCCCTTTTTCCTTAAACTTTTCAGGGTTTTCCAAAAATCTAAAGAAGTTAATCCATCCTCTTGATAGTTCTTCAAGGACTATCTGAGCTGAGCGAGATTGCAGGGAACGTAAATGTATGGAAGTATCTTTAAGCTTGTTGTACAGGTCAAACTTATGAGGTTTAGCTAACTTATTTCTCACAAGGTAGTTAGCTTGATTCCAGAGTCTTCCAGCGTGGTAGGTTAAATATCCAAGTATTATCTCCTGTTCTTCCGTTAAACGAGAAAGTTCAAAAACGATTGCTCTTTTTACTTTCCTTGACATTCTTCTATATATCTCCTAATCGTTTCAGCAGACACGTTTCCAGCAGTTCCAACGTAGTAGGATGGTGTCCAAAGGTGTCCACCCCAGAGTCTTTTCTTAAGCTCTGGAAATTCCTTAAACAGTTTCCTTGCTGTTATTCCTTTGAATAGTTTAACGAGTGTAGCTGGAGCAAATTTCGGATGAGCAGAAACGAAAAGGTGAACGTGGTCGGGCATTATCTCTAGTGCAAGAATTTCAAAACTGTATTTCTCGGCTATCTCGTAGATCAGGATCTCCAGTCTCTTTGCTACCTTTCCTACCAAAATTGATTTCCTGTATTTCGGTATCCAAACTATATGGTATGCTGTGTGATAGACACAACCCTTGGTGCGTTTAGCTTCTATCATGTTCTTATGGTAAGCTATTACTGGTTCAAAGTCAACACCCCTTCGGGGTGTCGGGCTGTATCCCCGCTTTAAAAAGCGGGGTTTTAGCCCGTCGTTTTTCTATAAATCAGTTTCACATACAGACTGGAGCTTCGCCCTATTCCTAAGTTTCTCCCTCATATCCCCCTCCTGACGAAGGAGGGAAGAGGATTTTTCAGAATCTCAGTAATTCAAAAGGAGAAGTTCTATTTTTTCTCCCTTCCGAAAAGCCTCATTCAAGTCTTCAGCCGAAAACCATAAATTAAGAACCCTCTCACTATACTGACTTTCTATTTTCCTGCGGGCAAGATTCCCTGAATCGTCATTATCCAGTCCCAATATCAGCACTTCATATTTCCCAAAAACTTCCAGAGCTCTATCAAGGTTAGAAACTGAATTTAGTATCAAAATGTCCGTTTCTTTCATCTCCAGCTGTTCCCAGGTCAGAGCGTCAAAAAGTCCCTCAAATACTGCAAGATATGGACTTCCTTTCTCTATCAAACTGTAAGAGTGCCTCTGATTAGATGATTCCTTTATGTTCCACTTCCCGAGTCGGTTCCTGACAGTCCAGCTTCCTGCTATGGTCCTTGTTCCCACTCCGAAAAATCTTTTTCCTTTAACTTCCCAATGGAGCTCTCTTAACCATTCGGGAATTTTCTCAATCTTTCTCTCTTTCAGGTATTTCTTTAGTGCAGGATGGGAAACTTCCTTAACTTCAAGGATTTTTACTGTTGAAACTCTTTGAGATTTTGGAATTATTCTTGGCGTCTGAATTTCGGAATTTCTCAAATACTTCTCTCTCAAGAACTTAACCGCTGTTACATAGTCCCAGCCGTATAGGACCATAACAAGGTCAATCCAGCTCCCGCCTTTATCACTTCCAAAGTCGTGCCAGAGCCACTCTCCAAAGTCGTTCTGCTGAATAGAAACAGAAGGTCTTTTCTCTCCTCTCCAAACTGCTGGAACTTCTATGTAGGAAGGTCTTTTGACAAAGGGAATGCCTAAGTCGGAAAGGATTATTTCAGGAGCTATGGACTTGATGCGATGGAGCTCTTCCTGTCTGTCCATAGCTACGCTGAAGCCATAAGAAACTTTCCAACTATCGGCAGTTCTATTTCTTTTCTTTCGCTGGCTTTCTCTATTTCTATACCAACAATTTCGCCGCTTTGGTCATAGTCCAAAACCACTCCGTCGGTTATTTCCTCAGACTCAACACTTGGAATATCTTTTAGCTCAATGTAAAGGGTATCTGTTTCGGGATAGTATCTGAATTTCATTTCTCTTCCTCCTTGAAGTTTCTATCGTAAAAAGCATTATGGAGAGTCTCTCCGTCTTCCAAGAAAACAACTCTCAAATATCGATTCTCTTCTGGAATATATAGCCAAACTCTCACCCTTCCATCTGGCTGTATTTTCTTTGCTACATAATCGCCAGTCCTTGCTCTTTCTATCCACTCAGGTTTAATGTAAGGTCTCTTTTTTAAAACGCTTTCCTTGAAGTAGCGGGTAGTTTTGCCAAAACCTTTCAAAACTTCCTCCAAAACAACATTTTTTCCTTTGACCGCCAACCTGTTAATTATCTATCCCGGCGCCGATGTGCCCGCAGTCAAGGGGAAAGCCGAAGGCTTTAGCGAGCGGTAGCGAGCGACCCTTGACGAGGACACAAGGCGCCGATCTTCTCCCTTCAAGGTTGGCGGTCAATACCGGAAAGTAGATTCTCTCTCTTCTTTGTTTCCGTGATTATCTTTTCGGCTATCTCAAGCGCCCTATCATCTTCAAGTCTTAATATTGCCCTAACTATTTGGTCATTAGTCATACTCTTCATTTGCCTTAATAGATATTCCTCTTTGGATACCGCAACTTCTGGAATTATCTTTTTGAGATATTCGGTTGTGGTCTTTATCTTATATGCCTTTTTGAGATATTCAACTATCTTAGCTATTGATAATCCTCTTTTGCGTAGCTCTAAAATCTCCTCTTTATGGGTCAATAATAACTCTTTTTTAGCTCCTCTCTTCGGTTTGGATGATGTTATTATCTCTTGAAGTATGTCCTCTTTTATTGCCATTGGTTACCTCCAGTTAGTTTTGTTAAATTATAGTCAATTCTTCGTTCGGGAAAGAGAAAGTCGGAGTTACGGGAAAATTTGAAATGGATAGCAAAATCTGTTAAGCTGTTATCAATGTTTTGAACTTTGACTCAAGAATAGGGATTACCTTGAAGCACTGGCTCTGCTGAGTGTGGGGGCACTCAGCAGACGGGGCTGTTGCGAGGCTGGAGAGCCCGGTGCGATTAAGAGTCGCACGCCGGGTTCGGGCCCGGGGGGTTGAGCTGGCGATAAGCCGGTGAGACCGTCTATGGGCACGTTCGACTCAATTCTAACAAACGTTAGAAGCCAGAGTCGTGCGCCGTGCAAAGCCGTTGCTTGTAAGCGGGTTCAAGTCCCGCCGCCGCCTGCCCGGCGGAGAGACCTGCCCCTTAGTGCTCGAACGGTGGCAGGCGTTCGGTGCGGAGCAAGGGGTTAAATGTCTGTGTGTGCTGAGGGGTCTCCAGAGTAGGCACATACAGGCTAAAGGTAAGGCACATAGGAGTATCGGGTTAGAAGCCTGAAAAGAGAGTGCTGAAGGTTCTACACGGCAGGTAGGCAGGGAAGTTTCCGGCTTTCGTCCCTGCTGAGGGCTTACTCTCTACCTACGCCCCAGGGTAGAGAGGATAGAAACAGAGTTCTATAACCAGAACTCTGTGCGCTGTGTAGGACTGGAGCTCCGCTCCTCCCTGTGCCAGAGGACAGCAACGGAACACGGGAAGCCATACCGCAAGTCCAGTAACGAGTAAGCCGTAAGGCTGAAAGTTACCGAGCTGGAGCTTTAGCCCGTAAGGGTGGGATGTCGCCGTCCCGCTCCAGTCTGGGGGAATACCTCGCAAGAGGGGATATCCCAGCGCAGGGTTCATAACCCTGGATGCGGTATGGTGGCGGAGCGCCCGTAGTAGTCCGAGATGGGGAGAGCCCATCACATGGCGAAGGGGCGCAGGTAAGCAACAGTCTGCAAGTGTTTCAAGGTAATCCCTCTTTATAACCACAAATAGCCCCCACTATTTGTGGAAAAACTATGTTTTCTGGAGTTTTTTGATTATGACCTGGACAAGGTTAGGTAGTTAGTTTTCTTCAGGTAGTCAGTTAAGTTTTTAATCAGGAAGTTAGTTTTCAGTCCAGGTCGAGAAAGACAACTATTTACTTTTTAGATTTTTCTTCAGGTTCAGGTAGTTAGTTTTTGCGAAAAGGTCAGGTAGTTAGTCTTTGTCAGGTAGTTAGTTAAGTTCAGTATAGGGAGAGTCCTGTCCGGGCATTATCGCCTTCGGGGGATTCTCCCCCCATACAATAAAACCTTATGAATTGTGAGGAGTAAGCATTGGAAGTGCTGGTAATTGCCGGATTTACAGCTCTTGGATTACTTCTTGCAGTGGCTCCGCTTTTCCCAAAAGCTACTGCTAAGATTCTTGACAGTGGTTTTATTCCTAAGTTCTTGCCTTTAGTTTGGTTCATAACATCTGTCGGATTTTTCTACTTCTCTAAGGACCTCGCTCTGTTTCTCGTATGTTTAACTTTCCAGGCTTTGATAACTCTTTTCTCCGTAATACTTCTCCTACCTGACAAAAGCACTAAGTCAGAGAAAAGTTAAGGTCAATGGAAGAGCTGGAAAAACTTGAAGCTCTATCTAATGCCGTCAAGCGAAACGGAAGCTGGAACTACGTTACTTTTATTCCCTATGAGAAGGATTTTTTCCTGGATTTTGAACGGATAAAGGCAAACAAAAAATACGTTAACGGTTGGGAAATAGAAAATGGAGCTGCAATCTTCATCAAAGCTGAAAGCAAAGAAGAAGCTCTCAAGATAATCTCCAAATTCCTCACGATTAAAAGCAAAAGAAAAGCTGTAAAGTGGCTTGAAAGTAATCCTGTTAAAGAACTTGGAAAAGAAACATTGAGATTGAGGAAATATCAGATTTACAGGGAAAGCTCTGACGGAAGATTAAAACTTTCTTACAACCGCTACTACCTGAAAGAGATCGAGAGAAAAATTCACTTGGTCTGCCATACAAGGCATTACAAAGGCGGAAGGAAAAGAGACCTTCGGGAATTAATCAAGTATGTCAACCAGATAGTAAGAGCAATAAGAAAAGAATCCGTTTTCCTCTGGGTTGTTCCAGGACAGAAAAAAGGCTTTAACAGGGAAGTTAAAAATGCCGTTTTTGAGGCTCTAACTTCGATGTATGGATTCAAGAAAAAGAAAGCAAGAACTTACATTGCAAAGTATGTTCTACTCTGGAAGTAAGAATCAACCGCCAACCAGGAAAAATAATCTTGTTGCCCTGCTCCCTCGTCAAGGTCGTTCTTCCTCGGCTCGCTATCGCTCGCCTGCGGGAGCTCCACCTTGACTGCGGGAGCTGTGGCAACAATTCCGGAAGGAGAGGTTGGCGGTTGAAGGAAAAAATATTTCCCTTCTCGTTGCCGATTTTGTTGATATATTCGCTTTTCCTCGTTTCCCAAGCCTGAGATACTATCCCACTCAAAAAAAGCCGAAAATGAGCGAATCCTTGCACGAGAAAAAAATTTTTGCGATTCGCCCGCTTAAAAATTTCTCAAAGAAGGATTTAACTCTTTTTTCTTCTTTTCATCCCAAAAATTGAAATCTGATACTACTCTCTTAATCTAATTCATATCCCTAAGCTATTGCAGGCGAAACGGTAAAACCTACAAAGTAGGGGAGGGTTTATACCAATAGAATCTGACACTTTGTCAAAAACCCAAAACACGGAAAACGGCTTGTAACACAAGTGTTTTCTCACTTCCAAAGGTAAGAAAATCTACGATAAAGTGTATCGTGGGAAATTCCTACCATTTCAGCTATCTTACGCTTGCTATAACCTGAATCCAATAAACGCTTAATATGTTCCTCTAATTCTTCCCAACGAGACCGTAAATAGACTTCCCTAATCTGCCTCGCTATCTTCAAATGCTCCTCTCTCGTCCGTCCGTTCCTTTTGCGGGGGATATACTCCCAGCCAAGGAGCTCACAAAGATATTTCCATCTTGCCCTTACATACTCAGGCTTATAGCCCTTATGAAATGCCTCGTAAGCCTCTTTTATGTCAAAACCTATATGGAGATTTCTTCTCATCATATCATCGTAAACCATAGGAATAGTCTCAACTGCCTCCTCATAGGGGACTTCTCTCCTGCACTTGTAGGACACAATTCCCAGCGCAAAAAAGGAGTTATGTCGCCGTCCCGGTATTGGCGGATTAAAGAACAACTTTCTTAAAACCCATTCAAAGAAATGCCTGCTACCGTTAGGAAGGACATATATCTTTGCCTTGCCCTCGGCTTTTTTCTCCTTCCTGGTCGTCTGTCGCTTTGGATCTATCTTGAACAGCTCCATCAACTCCTCAAACGAATAGGGTTCTCTCACTTTGAAAACTGTCGCTGTAGTGTTGATTTTAGTCTGAAAACCCGGCATTCGGTAGGGATGGACCACAGGATGCCTGTCAACCTCTACAATCCTGGAAAAGCTATCCTGTATAACCTCATTCAGCTTTTTAACACTCCAGCGTAAGCCACTAACCTTTACAGGCTTGGAGAGAACATAAACAAAGTGGATTCCCTTACCTGAATTAACAACGTGAGTCGGCTGTGCTGGTAAGGATGTCCAGAGATATTTAAGTATCTTATTCAGCGTTACGCTGTTTATTCCATCGCAATCGTTTACATAAGCTCTCACGGACTCCAGAGTCTTTGAATGATAGTAGTTCCTCTTAAAATCAGCGTAGGGAATGTAAGCGTTTGACCTCCAGGCTATATCCCAAATTTCCTCAAACCTGACTCTTGTAACTGTTCCCTTTTCTAAAACATTCCCTTTGCTGTCTTTGAGAGTCCCAAGAACAACGATTAAGTCGTCCTCTTCTCCCTTATCCGGGAAGACAGTTGATATATAATCATCTGGAGAAATCTCCAGGAATCTTGACCTGAGAAGTTCATTCTTGGACTCAAATTCCTGCTGAAGGTTGTTTACCTGCTGATATGCAAGGTTCTCTTCCACTTTACTCCTCCGCTGTTGGATTTAGCGGAGGAGCTACCGTCTTGACGTCATACCCACTATGCCATAAAATCAACATACGTTGACTATGGCTTTTT
>OFBX01000048.1_pt1 | contig 10056 bp, 11 predicted proteins | sample 1520741 | NCBI WGS metagenome assembly OFBX01 (sample SAMEA3696450, study PRJEB22514) | metagenome | biome: water; feature: marine; material: hydrothermal vent | place: Pacific Ocean | collected 2014-08-16 | depth 1514 m | reverse complement strand
AGGTAAAGGAGAATGCACTATACCCCCTTCCGTAGAGATAGGGAGCTCCAAACACGGCTACAAAGTAGTAGATTTAAAAAAGGACGTTGATTGCCAAAAGCTCTTAGAAAGCAACAATCCGAATGACTGGATTTTAACCGTCCTATGCAGGTTGGATCCTCAGAAAACAGCCATTAGAACCGCTATCCAGAAGATAAAGAGTATAGAAGACAGGAGACTCCAGCAGGAGCTAATTCAAAAGCTCCTAATCCTTGCAGGATTAAGGGAAGAGCAAATATTAAAACTTGTAGAACAGGAGGTAAAAGATATGGGACTTGTAATAGACCCAGAAACAAATCTCTACCTGAAAGAGATAAAAGAACAAGGGAGATTAGAAGGAAAGTTGGAATCAGCAAAAAAATTCTACCTTGAACTCCATCTTTCTCCAGAGAGGATAGCCAGAATATTAGACTTACCTCTGGAACTTGTAAAAGAAGCTATTAAAGAAGAAGAAAACAAATAGAAAGCAAGATTTCTTTAAATGACTCGAGCCAATAGTTTCTGTTGCTGAAAACTATGGTTTCTCTCGCAAGGAATTGAACACTATACTTGAAATAGTGGACACTAACCTTGAAAAGTTTTTGGAGGAATACCAGAAATGGCACGAAAGATAGGCGACATAGGAGTTAAAAACATTTGGTTTACCAGCGACAAAGTCTATTTTGAGTTGAGGGATGGCAGAGAGATAGGCGTTCCTCTTGACTGGTTTCCGAAACTTAAAGAGGCTTCTCCTGAAGAAAGAAACAATTATTACCTAACTGCTAACGGAGCTGGAGTCCATTGGGAAAGTTTAGATGAGGACATTTCTGTTAAATATCTTTTAAGAGAACACTTTTGTTTGCTTGATACTGTTACAGAAAGGGTTAAAGCATAAGGAGGAGAAATTGAAAGCTCTTATTTTTGACACAGAAACAACAGACATAAACGGCTACGCCATAGAAATTTCTCTAATAATCGCCAATCTCGATGAAACTACAAAAGAATTCGAACCGATAAGTTACTTCGCAACTGCTGTCAATCCTACTGTCCCTGTAAATCCAAGAGTCAAAAAAATATTTGGAATAGACGAAAACGCCTTGCAAGAATTTCCAACATTCAAAGAACTATGGAAAGAGAAATTAGAAGAACTTTTTAAAACAGCCGACATAATAGTTGCTCACAATATCCCGTTCGATCTGACTGTCCTCCAAAGAGAACTCAATAGATACCAGATAGGAAATTTGAAAGCATCCCCAAAAGACTATACGGAAAGAAACTGTTTCTGCACATGCAACGATACAGTTTCTCTATTTAGAAAAAAACTCAAGCTCCAAGAACTCGGAAGAAAGCTATATGTAAGCAGACAGGAAACCAAATCCTTACTTGAAAAAATCTTAGAGAACACAAACTATAACCCTTCATCAATAAGAACAAAAGTAACAGGATTCCATACAGCTGTTTATGACACAGCTTATACATACTTATCCTTTGCAAGGCTTTACAGAAGATACAAACGATTTGAAAGACTTATGCTAAAGCGAAAAGAAAATCCAAAAATACTGTGAAATCATCGGACTTGAAATCTTTGACTGGAGCAAGAGAAAAGACCTTGAACTGCCGATAGTTGGAAAATTTCAGTTAGCTCCAGCATAGACAGTCCAATATGGAACAGAAAACTGACTCCTGCCCACAGGATTTTTCTCTTTTTTCTTCTCGTTGCCGAATAGTCCAATATGGAACAGAACCGCCGAATCTACCGCCTATCGTCAATATATTCGCCGTTCTTTCCTTTCCCCTACTGAGATACTACTCCAGCCCAAAAACGCCGAAAATGAACGAATCCTTGAACGAGAAAAAAATTTTTTCAATCGCCGCCGCTTTAAAATAGAATTCAAAGAGGATTAATCTTTTCTTCTTTCCTTTTCCTTCCAAACTCTACACTTATTCATTAGTCTTTCATCATATTCAACTATTATCACTTTAGCAGATTTAACGGCAAAGCCTACTATCGTAGGGGAGGGTTTATATCAATGAAATCACTCAATATCTAAAAAACCATTTTAGCTATTCTTCAACCAATCACTAATAGTTCGTTGAGGAATCCCAAGTAGCCTACTTATTTGCCTTTGGGAAAGACCTCTTTGTTTAAGCTCCAGTATTTGAGTGAGATACTTTCTTCTTTCCAGCTCTTTACGAGCCAAACGCAAGGTATTCATTATTTCTAAATGTTCTTTTCTCTTCCTTCCGTTCCTCTTATTCGGTCTATATTCCCATCCCAACAACTCACAAAGATACTTCCAGCTCGCCCTTACATAATCAGGTTTATACCCCTTATGGAACGCCTCATAAGCCTCCTCTATGCTAAATCCTATGTGCAAATTCCTGTCCATCATATCTTCATAAACCATCGGTATCGTCTCTACAGCTTCCTCATAGGGAACTTCTCTCCTGCACTTGTAGGACACTATTCCCAACGCAAAAAACGAGTTGTGTCTCCTTCCAGGTATCGGAGGATTCTTAAACAGCTTCCTCAATACCCACTCAAAGAAAGCTCTCTTACCGTTAGGCAGAACGTATATCTTCGCTTTGTTCTCTGACTTCTTTTCTTCTTCTTTCTTCTCTACCTTCCTGGGAGTTATCTTGAACAGCTCCATTAATTCCTCAAACGTATAAGGTTCTCTTACTTTGAATACCGTTGCAGTAGTATTGATTTTAGTCTGAAATCCAGGAAAGCGGTAGGGATGGACCACAGGATGCTTATCGACTTTTATCAGCTCGGAAAACTTATCCTGTATGACTTCATTGAGTCTGTTAACGCTCCATCTCAGCCCTCTAACCTTAACAGGCTTGTCTAAAGCATAGACAAAGTGAACTCCTTTTCCCGAATTAACAACATGAGTAGGTTCTGCTGGTAGAGAAGTCCAAAGATATTTGAGAATTTTGTTAAGTCTCGTGCTGGTTACTCCATCGCAGTCGTTTACAAAGGCTCTTACGGATTCTAAGGTTTTTGAGTGATAGTAATTTCTTTTGAAATCGCAGTAGGGAATGTAAGCATTTGAACGCCACATTATTTTCCATAGGTCTTCAAACTTAACTCTCGTAACTGTTCCTTTTTCTATAACGTTCCCTTTCTTATCTTTTATCGTTCCGAGAACAACGATTAAGTTGTCTTCTTCCCCCTTATCTGGAAAGATTGTTGATAGGTAATCATCTGGAGAGATTTCAAGGAATCTTGACCTGAGAAGGTCATTTTTGGCTTGAAATTCTTGCTGGAGCTTGTTTAGTTGTTGGCATGCAAGGTTTTCTTTCATCTTACTCCTCCGCTGTTGGTTTCAGCGGAGGAGCCACCTCCCCTTGTTTTCCACCTGGACAGGCTGTTATATTTTTATGTGAACGGTTTATAACTTGCCTGTAAGTTTTAAGTGTTCCCTGTTCAGTTGTAACTACATAGGGTAAAGCCTGTCCAGTGGAGGAGTGGGTGGCTCCTCCGCTCCTTGTTAAATTTACCACTTTTTTTATTCCCGGGTGGGAAAGTTTTCCACAAATATTCAAATACCTGGACCTCCTCTACCTCTTCCTAAGTTATCATTCAAAATGTCATCTACCATGTAACTGCCGTATTCCTGCTCTATAAACCTTTTCAGTTTTTCGAATTTCCTCTTCAAACTTCTGGCTTTTTGCCTTTCTTCTTCCATCTCCCTTTCCATTTCTTCCCTCACAACTTTATCTACGAGTTGCTCCCAATTTTCCTTGTAATACCTGAGTCTCCCCTCGTATTCAGCTAAAAGCCTTTCTTTCTCTACTAACTCTCTCCAGATTCGTTCTAAATCTTCTTCATAAGCACGCTTAGCCATTTCATATTCTTTAATCCGTTCTTCCAACTCTTGCTTTTTTTTAGTCAGAACAGATACCTGAGACTCAAGCTCAATAATTCCTACTCTCAAGTTCTTTAATCTGTGATACAGAATTTCTTCTTCTCTTTGTGCCACGTCTTTGAATTTTCTTAAAGGTTTAAGGTAGTCTTTTTCTCCCCTTGCAAGTCTTTGTTCTTTAGTTTCTCCTCGCATAAAACCTACTGGGGAAAAAATCTCTCCTGCCAAATCCTGAATTTCCTGAACATTTACTTGATAAGGTCTTGCCTTTCCCTTTTGAATAACAGAAGGCTTAACAAAAGTGTTAGAAAGCATTTTTCCGTTATCCCTGAGGTTTTCAAAAAGAAAGTGATAGTGAGGAGCTGTCTCGTCTAAATGCCTAACAAGATAAACTGCTCTTGCTCCATATCGTTTTTCAAATTCTCGAACAAACTTTACCGCTAATTCATCTATCGTTTCTATGCTGACTTCTTCAACTACCTTATCCACTATCTCGCCATTCTCGTTCACATCAGCACCGATATAAATTACCTTCTGCCCCTCAAATTCTTTCGGTATATCGGCTATCTTAATTTGAGCTTCCTTACTAAAGGTAATTATTCCTGAAACAAAGGCTGGAGTGGTTTTCTTCCAACCCTGATTCTTTGGAATAACTCCCTGTCTTTTTAGCTCCTCAAATCTCAATCTCTGTTGGATCTCTATTTCACATAGTTGTTGGTAAATCTCATCCCAGTTTCCTTTAACTCTTCCTAAAAGCTCCTTATTTCTCCAGCTCTCTTCTGGATCGATGTAAGGAGGTCTATCTTCATCCGTATATCCCCTAAAATCGTGCTTTACTATCCCTTTAGTGCCGTGTGCAAAGAATTCTTTTATCTTGCGAAGACGGACACTTACTCTTGGCTTTCCTGGTTCCATTATCCTTTAACCGCACTCTCTTTTTTCTCAAGTTTTTTGTGAGCTCTCCATAGGTCATAATCCCTCTGAAGGTTCATCCAGAATTGAGGAGTCGTTTTGAAGTATCTGGAGAGTCTTATAGCCATCTCTGGAGAGATTCCTCTCTTTCCGTTAACTATATCGTGGACCGTTCTAAAGTTGACTCCTATTTTCCTGGCAAATTCTGACTGGGATAAGCCTAAAGGCTCAAGAAATTCTTCCAAGAGAATTTCTCCTGGATGAACTGGAGGAACTTCCCTCTCAAAGAGAGGAACGTAAGGATAAGTTTTCTTAGTCATTCTTCCCTCTCATATGGTTTACTTGTGATAGTCATCTATCTTGACTTCCAGAGCATTGCCATTCTTAAACTTGAAGGTTATCCTCCACTGGTCGTTTATCCGTATGCTGTAATAACCTGCACGGTCTCCTTTTAAAGCTTCTAAACGGTTTCCAGGAGGAACTTTAAGGTCATCTAAAGTTTCAGCCTTATCAATCATTTCCAGCTTCCGTAGAGCTCTTCTCCAGATATCTGGAGGGAACTTCTTACTCTTTCCTGTCCGATAAAGTTCTCTGGTTTCCTTATCTCCGAATGAGAGTATCAAGTTATACCTTCCTGTATGAAGTTATGTATCATATTACTAAAATTTCCAATTCTTTTCAAACTTCCTCCTATGGTTCTCTTCCCGCTGGCACGTCCAAAGACGTGCCATAGCGGGTTAATGATATAAAACAACTTTAACAAACTTCTCTATTAAAATACATTATAATTTTCCTAATTGATTTTTTCCATAGGAGGTAAAATGGAACTTCAAAAACTAATTGAAAAACTCCAAGAGGAAGGCACCACTCCCGAAGAGATACTAAAAGCTATTAAGCAAAGAAGATATATGCTTCAGAAAGTCAGAGAATATCAGCAAAGGACCTACAAGAAAATCACCATATCCATTAGGAAGGATGAAATCGCAAAGCTTAAGGAGTATCTTCCAGAGTTAGATGAAAGGTATCTAATCTATAGTCTCGCAATTCGTAAGCTCCTTCACAAAATCCCCAAAGAAATATGGGAACCTCTATGGGAAAAAACGAAAGCACTCAAATAGTTAAAAGATTAGTTTTGTTGAAATGACTTGAACGGTCGTTTTCCATAAACAACATATCTGTTTAAGCATAATTGCTAAAATTAACATTGTTGGTCTTTAAAAAGCAGAATAAGGAATCTGGATTATTAGATATTACAAACCTCAAACAGAAGGTTTATTGTATTTCAAGGAGTTAAGACCTGTTTGGCAATACACCTTAGGTAGCAATGAATATTAGATTTACACACAAAACTCAACTTCTGGAGCTATTGATTTTCAACGCTCCATTTTGAGACCTCTTGAAATGCCCTAAAAAGTGGAAGGGATTGCAACTTAAAGCTACCTTCTTTGAGTTTAACAAAGAATCCCTTGAAATGCCCTGAAAAGTGGAAGGGATTAAAATATTTTTAGAACCCAATCAGCAGGAAAATGATATGCTCAAGTGGTTTATTTTCTGGTTTTTTATTGTTCCATGGTTTTTTGGAAGTGATGATAACGAGGATGAATGGTAAGGAGATACAAAGTCCATTTCTTTTTTCTTGAAATCTATGCTTTTATTCGGTATTCTGTGCAATAGTTGAAAAATACCTCGCTGCTTCGTAACACACAGTATGGTGGGAGGAAAGGCGATATGCATTTAATCAGTTGTTGCAGTGGAATGCCTTTTATTCCCCTTCTCTATACCACATCTACCTAATGAGATATAATCATGAAAAACCCTTAGTTCACCAGCCACAAACTTTTTATCATATGGAGGCAAGATGACTTCTAAGAAATCATCTCATTCCGCATCCTTCATTACTTTAGAAAAAGATGAAAACTCGATAGTAATCAAAGAGTATGAAACAGAAGATCCAATCGAATGCCTTGAAACCATATCTGCTTCATTGGAGGAACACTACAAAGCTTATAGAAACCCTGAACTTTTTCCACAACGAGAAGTAATAGCAAATATGATTACTGAATATGAGAACGAGTTAAAAGAAATTCTCTCAAAAATAGATTTTAAACAGATTCACAAAGAACAAACAGAAAAAATTAGAGAAATACTCTTAAAACTAACAGAGTCAGCACCGCAAGAATTCAGAGAGGAGTTACACAAGATAGCATGCAATATTTTGTGCAAGCCAATTGGATTAGATAACAAAAGCTAATCTTAATACAAAATTCTAATTACTAACCTCTACACATTTTGAAGTTATGTAGCTTTCATAACTCTCTATCATATCCCCTTTTTTCTCGATAGAATACTCAATGTTTTGAATTAGACGGGGAATATTAAATCTTTCCACAAGAAATCCCATAGGTTCTTCCTGTTCAGAATCAAAATAAACTAAATTCTCATCAAACGTCAGCAAGATAACTTGGATATTTGAATTTTCCATTACTTTTTCTATGAATTCACAGAAGTTTTTCTTATGCTTTTTGTCATAAGCTTGTGTTGGATCATCTAATACCAGTAAATAGAAATTATCTTCCGACACAGAGTGAACCATCTCTAAAGATGCAATCTGTAAAGATAGAATTAAAGAGGCTCGTGCTTGCCCGTTAAGTATGTTAGCTTTTTCCGGAGTTAATGTATAAGAACCTTTAGCTACTATATCTTCGACCTTCACACACAGACTTGGTCCTTGCGAAGTTATTTCTATTCTTCTAAACTTCTTATGATCTGTCAAAAGACGAAAGTATTCAGTCACTTTGGAGGATAAATAAAGCAGAATCCTTTTCAAAACTTTTTCCTTCAACTGCTCCAAGTCTTGTATATATACATTGTAAATTTCTATTAAATCTTCTACTTTCTTTCGTGTAAGGTCATTAAATTCTCTTGCTTTCTCCGCAAACTCCACAATGTTTTTTATCCAAACAGAATCTGATTCCATGATAGCAGATAAAAGTCTATACAATGATTCTACTTCTCTTTTTTTGTCAGAAAGCTCTTTAATTTTACTCTCTAAACCCTCTATATTCCTGTCTATATCAAAAATTTTCGAAGTAATATTATTCAATCTCTGACTCAATTGTTCTTCTTCAGACTTTAGTTCATTAATTTTGTTTACTATTTGTTCCTTAACAACCATTATTTCCTTTTCCACTATTTCTTTTACATTTTTCTCTTGCTTTTTAATTTCTTCTAATTCTTTTTCTATTTCTCTTCTTTCCTCCTCATAAGCTTGCTTCTTAACTTTAATACTATCCATCCTATGGAATATATCTGAAATCTCTTGTCTCAAAGTGTTTTTCCAACCATCAAGCAAATCAAGATATATAGCTTCAATCTTGTTTATAATCCTATCTGTTATTACTTGAATACTCTCTCCTTTTATTACAAAATCTTTCAAATTCAGTTCATCAATAATTTTCTTTGACATACCCACATATGGAACATTATCAATAACTTCCTGAAATTTTTGGAAAAGGTAATTAATATCATCCTCAAGTTTTGAAATCTCCTCCTCAAGCTTTTCTTTTTTCTTCTTATATTCATTATATCTACTACTTATTTCCCAAAATTCTTGAAGAATTTTTCTTAGTTTTGCATCTATCTCATTATTAGTAGCATCGTACTCCTCAAGTAAATATAACTTATTTTGGCAATCTCTTATTTCATTCAAAATTTTTTCCTTTTCCTTATTTAACAACCGTCTCTCTTTTTCTAACCTTTCTTTAAGTTCTTGGAGTTCTACAGTCTTTTTTCGTAATTCCCTCTGTTCACTTTCTACATTTGAGATATAGGATGGAAGTAATTCTTCAACAAGAAGAGAAATAGTTCCTTCCAATCGGGGAACATTCACTTTTTCTTTCACTAAAACCTCAACACAATCAGCAACATATACAAGCTCCTTTAAATAACCTTCTGAATCCCCAAGAGCATCAACCTTTTCAGAAATATATTGCGCAATTCTACTTAGAGTTTCATTTATTCTTTCTTGTCGATTGTCTATTTCTTTAAGAAAATCTTTTAAAGCCTCCCTTCTCTGCTTAAAAAGTTCTATCTTTTTCTCAACATTTCTTAGACCTGTTAATCTAAATAAAACATCCTTTAATACACTAAAGTCAAAATCTATTTGCTTTCCAGAAAACTGATGATAAAAATATAAACTTATAGAGCTACTTTCATTTCTCCATGAAACTTCTTGAAAGTTTTCTATCAGAGTTTGTAATGTTTCAATATGTCTACAGCCATTTTTATCACAGGTTTTACAATAATATCTTCTTTCAGAACCAAAAATTCCTTTTTCCAAATAAACTTCTATTTCACTCACAATTTCACCGCTTGGATCAAAAGCTTCTACAACATACTTTATTTCATAGTCTTCATCCATTGGTGGAAAAAACAGACATTTAATGGCTTCCGCTACAGTTGTCTTTCCACTTCCATTTTCTCCATATACCACTATTAAGTTATAACTTCTTCCCTGATCACATCCTATCACTCTGTGAAAATCCGAACTATTAACTCCTTTGAACTTTTTTATCCAAAGTTCCTTTAATTTAAACTCCAAAGTGGCACTCCACTAATATCCTCATTTTATAATTTTCTTATATACTTCCTTCGATAACTTTGAGCAATTTTTCTATATTCATCGCATTTTTTTCTATTTCACTCCTAAATTTATTCAACTCTTTCTCGGCTAACAAGTAATCTATAGGTTCTAACCTACGGTTTTCCTTCACATTATTAATAAATAAATCTATTTCTTCTTCACAAATAATGTTTTTTATCCCATCTTCAGTAGAAACAAAATAATTTGCCCATTCCTCAATTAAATTATTTATATTATTCTCCATTCTTTTCTTCCTAACTCCACTTTCCAACATCGATACCAACGAAAGTATAGCATATTACGATTAGATCCAACAACAAAAATAAAAGGATTTTGAACTAAAACATTTACTCAGGTAAATATACCAATGCCTGTGGAAGAAACATAGTAAGAAAACACATAAAAACACATATACTCACACTCTGGAAACAAATACTACCTTACAACGTTCTGGAAGTCTTACCACTTCTCCCGTCCTCGGATTCCTTATCTTTCTCTCTTTCAGCTTCCTTAACTCAAAAGCCCCAAATCCCTGAATAGACACTCTTTCGCCCTTTTTCACAGTCTCAGCTATCTCCTGAAAAATGAACTTCACAATAGCCTCAGCTTCTT
>OFBX01000047.1_pt1 | contig 10653 bp, 13 predicted proteins | sample 1520741 | NCBI WGS metagenome assembly OFBX01 (sample SAMEA3696450, study PRJEB22514) | metagenome | biome: water; feature: marine; material: hydrothermal vent | place: Pacific Ocean | collected 2014-08-16 | depth 1514 m | reverse complement strand
GATTGTCAGGAGTGAGTTTAGGAAGCTTGCTCAGCAATTTGTTGATTCTGATGGTCTTTACAAGCAGAGAGGCAGGATTGAGGCTCTGTTTGGAGAGGTGAAGCAGGCTCTTGGTAGTTATGAGAGAACTAAGAGTTTTCATATTGCTGTGTTGTTTGTTCTTGCAAAGTTTGTTCTGTTTAATCTATGTGCTGTGCTTGTTGTAGTGATTTTTCAAACACCCTCAATGAATGCTGAGGCTGTTTGAAAATTGCCAAAAGTAAGAAAAAAGCCTATCCTCTCCGGTATGAAAGCGAAAAGACTAAACTTTCATAAAGTACTCAACCTATCAAAAACATACATGAACCGGAGAGGACAGGCTGTACAAGGATATTTATATCCCTTTAAAACTAAAAAAGGAAGACCCAGGAAATACTCTGATGAGATAATCCTTACCCTCCTTTTTCTCCAAGTAGCCTGGAATCTATCATTCAGAGACCTTGAATACTTCGCAGTTCAAATATTTGGAAGGGAAAACGTTCCTGATTTTTCAACTTACTATTATCGACTCAAGCAACTACGTCCCATTCTCCTGCAAAAAATTAGTTTATATTAGAACTAAAACTACCTGAACGAAAAGAGGGACAAGGACTCCGTCCACCATAGGCTCTAAAGCCTCTTAAGGAGTCTGTCCCTCTGTCCCTCAACTCCCAATAGGTTGATTGGGCTTCAAAGCCCCAGCCATTCGGGAGAATGGATGTGAGGGACAATCTATAAAAAACTTCTTCGGAGGTGATGCCATGTTCTACGTAGGTGTTGACATCTCCAAACATTCTTTCAGCGTCTGTATCATTGATTCCAATGCCATGCAAGTGGTCAAAGAAGACTCTTTCCCTTACTCTTATGATGGTCTTTCTCTTTTTTCTAATCTCCTCTCTTCTTACAAATCTCCTATCATCGTTATGGAATCCTCCGGTAGGTTCCATATCCCTCTCTTCGTCTTCCTCTCCAAAAAGGGTTTTAACGTGAGAATCATCAATCCCAAGACTGTTCACAACTTCGTCAGATTCTATTCTTCTACTAATCCTTCCAAAACTGACAGACGAGATGCTTTCTTTATCGCTCTCCTTGCTGCCTCTAATCCTTCTCTGGTTGAAAAAGCTTCTGTTGACTTGTCTTCCATCAGGTTCCTTGCAAGGGAGGTTGAGAGAATTAAACATGAAATAGCTGAGTGTAAAACTCAAATCAAGTATATCCTCTCTGTCCTTTTCCCCGAAGCTGAAAATCATTTCAATATCTTTTCCAATGCTTTTCTCTCTATCATTCGCTCTTTCCCATCTGCCCCTCTTATTGCTGAGGCTGGTAAAAAAGCTGTAAGAAATTGCTTCATTAAAACGAAAGGTAGAAAGCCTTCTTTCTCTCCTGATGATGTCGTCAATCTCGCCTCTAAATCTATCGGTATTTCTAATAAAGGGCTTGAAATCTCCCTCCAGTTCTACGTAGATAGACTCTTCTTCCTCCTCTCTTACGCCAATAAAATAGCTTCCGCCCTTCAATCGGAGGTTGAGAAATTTTTTTTGAACGAGATTAACATCATTTCTTCTATTCCTGGAATCTCTCCTCTCCTTGCCGCAAGGTTTATTGCTGAAGTAGGAGACATAAGCAGGTTTGAAACCTGGAAACAGCTTGTTAAATATGCTGGCACTGATCCTGTTATCAAGCAGTCTGGCTCTATGAAGGTTGAGAAGGGAATTTCTAAGCAGGGTAATCCTCATTTGAGAAATACTCTTTATCAAATGGCTACAGGTGTTGTTAAATGGTGTCCTGTATTCAAAAACTATTTCAGAAGGAAGTTTTCCCAGTTTGGTAAATACAAAAAGGCAATGATTGCTGTTGTTAATAAGCTTATTCGTGTTCTGTTCGCTATGCTTTCTAAGGGTCAGTGCTTCCAGCATCCTCTTCCTTCTTCTGAGTTAGTTTCCTGATAGTTGACTCCTTATAGATTTTCTGAACTTTATCTCTCGAAGGCTTTTGGGAAAGTATCATAAAGAACTGAGATTTCTGATAATAGACGGAACAGGCTTTAAATACGATGAAATTTATCCATTGAAAATTCTAAGAGGCAAAGAGATAAAGGAAGTGAAGAGTCACGTTAAAGTAGTTGTACTAAGCGTTCATCTAAAGAATGGGAAAAGGTTTATTCTCACTGCATTACCTGGCGAGAGTTACGCTTCAGAAGTAAAACTTGGGAAGCAAATACTTAAATGGCTAAATGAAAGAGGATTTACATTAAGAGCTTTAAAAGGGAAACCTTTCTTGGGGGATAAGGCTTATGATAGTATCGAGTTTATTGAAGATGTTGTTTTAGCAGAGTTAAACCCTTACATAAAGGTGAAGGAGACAGTAAGGAAAGGGATTAGATCTGAGATTAGGCTTAAATGCAAGAAGCTTGTTGAGTCTGATGATACTTATAGGTATAGAGGACTAATAGAGAGCATTTTTGGAGAGATTAAGCAGGATGTTGGGAGTTATGAAAGAACAAAAAGCTTTCATATAGCTCAATTATTTGTTTTGGCCAAGTTTATCCTATTCAACTTGGGAGTTTTGTTCTTTGTCTGGATGATTTTTCAAACACTCTCCCTCCTTCTTCAGCTTTTCGTCTTCATCGTTTATAACAACCAATTCAACATCCGGTTTTTCAGAACTGAGTTCCAAGAACATTTTGCACAATTTACTTAACTCTTCTTTCTTTTCAGGATTAACCTTAGAAGAAAGGGGAAGATCTTCTTCCCTATCTTCAGACTTTGAATAACTCATCATTCTCACTTCCTGCAAAAGTTCTTCTATGAGACCTCTGGTTTCTTGTGTACTCCTGTAAATCATCAAGAGAAAAATGGGAACAAAGAAAGCCAATACAATCACTGCAACCGAAACAATTCCAACGAGGAATAAGAAAACATTTAATTCATTCATTCCCATTTGCTGCTCTTCATTTCAAGATTGCTTAATCGGACAGTAAAGCAGATAAAAAAATCTTTAAATTCTGAAATGCCCTCTTTTCCTCCTTAAATTCAAGCACTTCCTGCTTTTCATCAAAATTATATCGTTTATATCTTTAGAATACAGCCCGTTGTTTCTTAATGATAAAATTAGTAGAGACAAAAAAGCAGTTAGTTAAAATACGGGAGGGAACGAAGATGCTAAAAAATCTAAGTGTCACTCAAAAAGTCTTGATAGTATTTGTAGTTGTTATACTCCTTTCAACACTGTCATTTATCCATCTCCTGAACAAGACTTATGAGAAAAGTCTTGTTTCTCAGGGTAGAAGCATCGCTCAGCAAATCTTGATCTTTCGTAAGTGGTCAGCCAGTTTTGGAGGAGTATGGACTAAAAATAAATACACTTCTGATATTGGTTATCTTATGGAGTTTAAAACAGAGAACGGAACGGCAAAAGCTTATGGAACCGGTGAAACTTTAATGAATCTTGGAGAAACTCACTTCTATCTCCACAATCCTGCACTTGCTACAAGAGAACTTTCGAAACTTTCAAAAACAGAATACGGTTGGACGTTTAAAGTTGTTTCTGATAGATACATGGCATCTCAGGATAAGCCAGACAATTGGGAAAGCACTGCAATTAAGGAAATCATAAAGAATAAAGAACGAGGCGGAGAATTCTGGAGCTGGGACGGAAATAAATTTAGATTTGCAAAAGCTATATACGTTAAGAAAGGCTGTTTAAAGTGTCACGGTCCCGCTGAGCAAATACCGCCTGCTATCATGAAAGCTCTCAGAGCTAAATATGGAGACAATGTTGATAGAGCTATTAATTACAAAGTTGGAGACCTGAGAGGAATTATCAGCGTTACGATTCTTCCTCCAAGCGTTTTATCAACAGCTGTATCCCTTATTGATATCTGGAATATAGGAGCTTTGGTTATTGCATTCTTGATCTTCTGGTTCTTTGCTAAGAAAGAGATTATTGTTCCTATTGAGCGTCTTACAAAGGCAGCTCACGATATTAGCCTCGGTAAGCTTGATGTAGATTTAGGAGTTAAAGGACTTAGAGAGGAAAGTGTAAGAGATGAAATTACAAAACTGGCTATTGCCATCGAAAGGCTAAGGGCAAGCGTTCAAATTGCAATGGAAAGATTGAGAAGAAAGAAATAAGTAAATATCGAAATTACCACTCGTAGAAATTCAGAAAAGTTCCTCTCGATTAAGAGAGGGGCTTTGTATTCTCAGATAAAGGCGAGGTAAAGATGCTAAACATTACACCGGAAGAAGACAAAGAACTCAGGAAGCTGCTCACCGAGCTTGCTACGGAAAGCAAGTCAAAGATAGCTATACTTATCGATAAGTCTGGTCAACTAATCAGCAGAAATGATTCCCCTTCATTTTCTTCTGATGACATTACCTTTGCCTCATTAACGGCAGGAAATGTTGCAGCTTCCGAAGCACTTTCAAAGCTGTTAGGAGATAAAAACCTAAACCACATGTTTACAGAAACAGAAGAAGAAGGTATCTATATGATACTTATGGATGAAAAATACATTCTTGTAGTGATTTTCAATAAAGATCGCTCAAACCTTGGTATAGCAAGAGTAAAAATAAAACGGCTATACCCTGCGATAAGAAACCTTTTAAAGAGAATCGAAGAAAGAACTGAAAATGAAACAAGTATTTCAGCAAATATCAATGTAGAAGAAGTCGATTTAGATTCTCTTTTTGAATAGGAGAAGTTATGTCCTTTATAAATTTTGCAACTAAGGAAATCAACTGTAAGATAGTATACTATGGACCAGGACTAAGTGGAAAGACAGTCAACGTTAAATGGATCTACGACAACGTCAGACCAGAAAATAAAGGCGAACTGGTAACTCTTGCCACAGAAACAGAGAGAACTCTCTTTTTTGACTTTGCACCAATAGAAATATCAAACATAAATGGATTCAAAGTCAGATTTCATCTATACACTACGCCTGGTCAAATTATTTATCAAGCAAGCAGGAAGCTTATCCTTAAAGGCGTAGACGGCATTGTTTTTGTCGCAGATTCTCAGGAAGAAAGACATGATGCAAATCTCGACACTCTGGATGATATGATGGACAACTTGAAAGAATACAAGATAGACATGGAGAAGGTTCCCATTGTATTCCAGTACAACAAAAGAGACCTTCCTACTGCCTTACCTGTAGAAGTTCTCAGGAAAGACTTAAATCCCTGGAATTATCCTGACTTTGAGGCTGTGGCTATCAAGGGTGAGGGAGTTCTTGAAACATTTAAAGAAATAACCAAACAGGTCTTAAAATCACTTCGTAAGAAGTAAGACAGTACTACTACCTACGACTAAAGTCGTAGGCTTCTGAGGTAGTTTGGTAGATAAGGAAGATTCCTACTGATTTGAGTTATTTGCCTTTTCAGTTTGAACAGTTTTAACACTTCTTTTTCCCATCAGAGATTCTATAAGGGAATCTTTGATAACCCTTGGAGATAGTCCATCCAGCATAAAGAGAACTGCTTTTTCTGTAAGGTTTAGAAGTACTTCTTCTCTGGACTTTAAATACCGTAACCTCGAAGCTAAAGGAGTAAATATCATGTTTGAGATTATTAATCCATAAAAGGTTGTCAGCAAAGCCAAAGCAAGTCCCTGCCCTATGGTAGATGGATCCTTGAGATTCGAAAGCATATACACCAATCCTATTACTGTTCCAAGAAGTCCAAAAGCTGGAGCGTACGTTCCAAGAAGCTCCATGAGATTTATAGCGTTATCTATATCCTCAAGATATGTCTTCCTTTCTATATCAAGAACTTCTTTTATTTTTTTCGTGTCGGATATTTCCATTGCAAGCTGAACAGCCCTTTTTATTCCCGGGTAGGGTACCTTTCTTGAATTAACAACTCTCTCCAATCCAAATAACCCATCTTTTCTGAAGTAAATGCTCAGATCGCTAAGAAAGTTAATGAAGTCCATCATATCTATCCTCTTATCAACAACAGCTCTCAAAACAGGTGTAAGAACTCTTTTAACTACATCAAGAGGAAGAGAAGCTAAACCCGCTGTGAATGTTCCCACAATGACAAAAATGATTGATGATAGCTCAAAGAAAAGTTTGGGATTTCCACCCATTACCAGAGTAATCACAAGAATAATGAAAGGTGAAATAAGTACAAGTGTAGAAACGGCTCCAAACAATTTTCCTCCTTGTTATTTAAAAATTTGGCAAAAAATTATAAAATTTATGACCAAATTTTCGATACATCCATAACTCTTATCAATCACTGCAGAAAGGAAAAGGAGGGGAAAAGCAACCTATGGGAATAGGCAGGCGAACCGTAGATGGAAGTGAAATCTCCCTCAAAATTGTCTATTGGGGTCCAGAGCAGTCAGGTAAGACAGAAAACATTGTTCAACTAAACAGACTGTTCAATAATTCAGGGCATCTCGTAACACTTGTCGGAGAAGACGGTTCCACCGTGTACTTTGATTTTTTCAATCCTGTGATTACTCTTAAGAACGGCTGTAAAGCAAAATATCTGCTGTTTGCAGCTCCCGGCAGAGAGGCTCTTAAACTCTCCAGAGAGTTGGTCTTTCAGGGAACTGACGGAATTGTATTTGTTGTCGATTCAGACCAAAATCGATTGGAAGACAACAGAAATTCTCTTATGGAATTACTAAACCTCTTAGGAGAGCATAAAAAAACCTTCGGAGAAGTACCTGTTGTCATTCAGTACAACAAAAGGGATCTGCCTACAGCTTTACCAACAGAAAAGCTTAAAGAGGAACTCAGTCTCGAAAACTATCCATACGTAGAAGCAGAAGCCATTAAAGGAAAGGGTGTGGTCGAAACATTCAGATTAATTGCTAAGGAAAGCCTTAAAAACTTTATCAAAAAAGCAAAGCTGGACAATTTTCTTTGCTCGTTATAAGAGGGAGGATGAGATACGAGATTTTCATTTCAAGGAAGCCATTAGACGGAAGAGATATTAAGCAAATCAATGGTATTCCCGTTGTGGTAGCTGTCCCTGTTGGTGAAGGAGAAATTCTCTTCTCTACACAGATTAAAGTGAACTGCAAAGCCGATGCTATCGTTACCGATAAAACGAATCACTGGATAGGAGTCCTAACAGCGGATGAACTTCCCGTTTTCATTATTGCAGAAGAAGCTATTGGAGTAGTGCATGGAAGCTGGAAAAACATTTCAAAGGGAACTCTTTTTAGGACAGTTAAGTATATAGAGCGGTTTTCTAAGGTATCCTCTGCAATTCTTGGAGTTCCTATCTGCGAAAACTGCTACCTTGTAGAAAAAGAGATTTATGACAAATTTCCATCAGAATTTAAAAGCTGTTTTAAACCAACTCCAGCTGGAAAGTACTTTCTCGACTTACGGAAAGCTGCCATGCTCCAGCTGTCAGTAGCTGGAGTGAAAAACATAGGAATGATAAATGGATGCACTGTATGCAACAACGATATCTACTACTCCTATACCAAGGAAAAAACAGAAAAGAGAATTCTTTCAGCTATCAGAATACTAAGGTAACAAAAGGAGGACGTGAACAAAGATGAAGAATTCCAGAAGCATAAGGATAGATCAGGAAATCTATAACCTACTCCGAGTTAAAAAGGATGAACTCCAGAAGGAAAAAGGAAAGAAGATAACTTACAGCCAACTGCTTAAATATCTGATTGACAAAAGTTTTTCCGCATCAGAAACTCAAGAAGTGCCATCTTTACCTTCAAAAGTCGAGGTAAAAATACCCCAGTTGGACGAAGTACCGATTAAATGTGAAATGCAGATTCCTTTACGCCTTCCCGAAGCTGGAATACTGCTTAAAGAAGACATTGAAGCCAGGGTCAGAAAATATGCTGAAGAGCAGAACATTTCACTTAGTGAAGCTGTAAACATTCTTTTACTTTACGCCTTGGAGCTGCGCAAAGAAGTCTTTGTAGTCCTAACAACGGATTTAAAAAAAGAATTTGAAGAACTCTATTTTCTTCTGGAGGGAAAAGAAAGAGAGAAATTGAAGAAAGATTTAAAGAAAATCGTAACCCTATATACCAGGAAACTCCTTAAGAGCTACTCAAAGAAAGTAAAGTCCAGGAAACACTTACAACCAGTAAAGAGGTAAGGCTGCAATGGGGGACAAAAAGCAGAGAACCAATAATCAGTTATCTGAAAAATCCCTTCCCGATAAATCTCTTTTTAATTTCCTTTATCAGCTGAAGATACCATTTACCATTAGAATTGGACTGGATAAAAAAGAAAGCAACGTAAGGCTTCTTGCCTATTTTATTACTGAAAGGAAGATTATCCTGAGTAACTCAATGGAAGTCAGTCTTTCAGACATAAATCAGATTGAAATTACAGGGAAGAATGCTGCTAATTTCTCCAGGAGAGTACCCTGCAATCTTCCAGAGAGCAACGAACTTCATAAATTTGAAGGAAAGAAAATAGTTATTTACCCTTTTGGAAAGAGAGGATACATTAAAGCACATCTTATAAAGACATACCCTTATTTTTTCATTCTCCATACCGAAAGCATAAAGCGATTGGGAAAAAGAACGAAAAGACTCCACAGCTACATCATAAAGTATAAACTCTTCGTCTCAGCCTATTCTCTTTTTAGACCCTATCCTGATGACCTTATAGAAGAAGGTACTCCTTACGATACGGTAAAAGCAGGCAAATGGAGAGAAGAATTCACAGAGATTACAGGTTACTTAAAAGAAATCCTCAGCAAGGAAAAATCGAAACTTCTTACCTTTGCACTCAAAGACGGAAGAGAAATAACGGGGGTTTTTGAAAAACACAGGTCAATGAACAATCCTTTCAGCTACAGAGTTTTCAATCCCGATAATCCAAAGGAAAGTATCACAATATTTAAGCATGCTATCGACGATCTATGGGAGAATTGAAATGAAAGCAAATTTAAATAAATTCAGAATCAGGTACCGCCCTTTTTTGGATTTCTCATTCTTTCTCCCGACAATGGTTTCCCCTCCCTCCTCCCAAAAAAGACAAACAGAAATACCTCCCCTCTCCAGAGGGGAGAGAATTTCTTTCCTCTCACAGACGAAAACTTCTAATAATATAACGGGTTACCCCCCCCCGACACATTGTAACACAAAGGCTACATCCTCCAAAAACAGCTTTTTCATCAAGTAATCGAAATTTCCTTTCAAGAGGAAACAGAAATGTTGTTTGACAATGAAATAAAGCTCAGAATACTATATTGGGGTCCTAAAGACTCAGGAAAAACCACAAACATCCAATGGTTGAAGAAAATTTTCAAAAACCTGGGAAAGACTGTAACACTCTTTGGAGAGGATGGATTTACTATGTGCTTTGAATTTCTTGAACCAGTTGTAAAGCTGAAAAACTTCTACGATGTAAAGTACCTCATATACTCTTCTCCAGGTGAGGAGGCTCCGAAACTTACCCATGATATCTTTTCGCAGGGAATAGACGGCATAGTATTCGTTGTTGACTCCAGGAAAAGCAGACTTGAAGATAACAAAAAATCCCTATCCAGATTGTTAGAATTACTTGAAGAGTATAGGGAAGACAGTGGGGAGATTCAGATTCCAATGGTAGTTCAATACAACAAACGGGATTTACCAGATGCTCTTCCAGTAGAGGAGCTGAAAAGGGAACTCAATCTTGAAAAGTATCCTGGTATAGAAGCAGAGGTTATCAATGGAAAAGGAGTTATTGAAACATTTACCAAAATAGCAAGAGAAAGCCTGAAAGCATTTATTAGAAGGAATAGATCCTCTTCCTAAGTCAGCACCCTTAACCCCGTCCTTATTCTTCCTCCTCCCTCAGAGGAAGCCCGCCTCCAGGCGGGACTTTTTTTGAAAACAAGCAGGAAAGGTAAAACGTTCTTGAGGATTTGAAAGAAAACCACTGGAGAATTAAATTTAATAAAGTATTGCCACAACCTTCCAGCTTAACATCCCGTTCCAGTTCTGGCATCCCCAGGAAATCCATCCCCTTCCTCCCTCTAAAGAGAGGGAGGTTCTTTTAAAACCAAGTACTATAACAATAAATCACTAAAGCAATATAATTGAGACAATTAACAAAGTATAATGTTAGGGAGGGTATAAATGAAAAACTTTTCTACCAACAGTCCACAGCTAACCACTCCGGTAAAAAACTTCATGACTAAACATCCTTATATTCTCAAACTTACTGATAGTTTAGAGAAAGCGATCAACATTATGGTTTTTAATAAAGTAGGAAGCATAATAATAGTTAATGACGAAAAAAAACCTATCAACATATTAACAAAAACAGACATCCTCAAACTTCTATTCTTCAAACAAACAAATGTTTCCATTAAAAAAGCTTTAAAAAAATTAAAGAAAGAAAAAAAGAAAATACTCACAATTAATGAAAATGCATCAATTACAGACTGCATTGAAACCTTTATCTCCAGTGGAATAAAATATTTACCTGTAGTGAACGGTAAAGGAAAAGTAGCTGGGATTATTTCATCAAATGACATAATCCATAATTTCTCATATCTAATATTTATAGACAACTTAACCAAACTTGGAAACAGACATTACCTTGAATCTGTAAAAGTAAAGCTAAACAAATTACAAAACAGAATAACAACAGGAATTCTCATGCTCGACATAGACAATTTTAAAAAAGTAAATGACACT
>OFBX01000046.1_pt1 | contig 10793 bp, 9 predicted proteins | sample 1520741 | NCBI WGS metagenome assembly OFBX01 (sample SAMEA3696450, study PRJEB22514) | metagenome | biome: water; feature: marine; material: hydrothermal vent | place: Pacific Ocean | collected 2014-08-16 | depth 1514 m | reverse complement strand
CTGTGAAGGCTGATCGAAATAAATTAAAGCCCACAAAGCCGGTTAACCATAGCCAATTAGCATTTTGAAAAAAAGCTGAAGTAATTACTTCGGACCCCAATAGTAATGAAATCATCACAATGATGCCACCCATTGCTGAAACAGCGTTGTTAATTGTCATATTTTCTCCTCTCTTAGTTTTTGAAAGTTATCACTGTAACATTAATTAGGTATAATTTCAAATCTTTGCTCCCAAGGGGTAATGAGTAAATGCGGGAGTGGTGGAATTGGTAGACACGCTGGATTTAGGTTCCAGTGTCGCAAGACGTGAGAGTTCGAGTCTCTCCTTCCGCACCATAATCCTATTTAGGTTATGAAAACAATCATTCAACACAGTACTGATACACAGATTGCTACGCAAATAGCAGACATCTATCACTGTAAAGTTAAGCATTACGCTTCACATATTCGTCTCTATACGGATCAACAAATTGATCTTGATGTATTAAGGCAAACCGATTCAACTGATTTTAATTATCTACCCACACTTGATTTTTCACAAATAAAATTATTTGTGAGTGACATGGACTCGACCTTAATTAATATTGAGTGTATTGATGAGATTGCCGATTTTGCCAATATTAAGCCACAAGTTGCGGCTATTACCGAGCGTGCCATGCAGGGAGAGTTAGACTTTAACGCTTCATTGATTGAACGGGTGACTCTGTTGAAAGGCCTAGATATCAGTGTATTAGATAAAGTTTATGCTGAGCGATTGCAAGTCAATCCTGGTGGTCAAGATTTGATTGAGTATTTCAAGTCTAAAGGCATAAAAAGCGCTGTTGTTTCTGGTGGTTTTACCTATTTCACACATCGTTTAGCCAAAGATATTGGGCTTGACCATGCTCGTGCTAATGAATTAGATATTGAAAATAATCAATTAACAGGCGTTACTCAAGGCTCAATTATTAATGCGACAGCCAAATCTGAGTTTGTTATTGAGCTGTGTGAGCAATATCAAATATCTCCCAATCAAGTGATTGTTGTTGGTGATGGCGCCAATGATTTAGCCATGATGTCGATTGCTGGATTATCAGTGGCTTATCATGCAAAACCCTCAGTAATCAAACAAGCAAATATCGTCATTAGTTTTGGCGGGTTAGATAAAATAGTGGATTTGTTTGATGAGTAAATCTTTATGTTAGTTGAGATTGGACATTTTGCGTTAGTTTTAGCTTTGGTTTTTGCACTACTGCAGGTTTCTTTGCCGATATTAGGCATGGTCAAAAATAACGTTGCGTTAGCACAATTGGCAAAACCACTATTGTGGGGGCAATTTTTTTGGATTATTGTCTCATTTGCAGTCTTAATGAATGCTTTTGTCGTAGACGACTTCTCGGTTAAATATGTGGCCAATAACTCCAATACTGATCTGCCCTCTATGTTTAAAATATCGGCTGTTTGGGGTGCGCATGAGGGCTCATTGTTATTATGGGCGATGATTCTGGCAGGTTGGAGTGTTGCGGTATCACTCTTCTCTAAACGCTTACCAGCTGAAGTACTTAACCATATTTTGGTTGTTTTAGGTTTTATTAGCATTGGTTTTTTGTTGTTTTTGTTGATCACTTCCAATCCATTTGAACGTTTAGATATTATTCCTTTACAAGGGCGAGAGTTAAATCCATTATTACAAGATTTTGGCCTGATTATTCACCCGCCAATGTTGTATATGGGCTATGTCGGTATGGCCATTCCTTTTGCCTTTGTCTTGTCTTCACTGGTACGTGGTCAGTTAGATTCTACTTGGTTAAGATGGTCAAGACCTTGGACGTTGATAGCATGGGCTTTTCTAACTTTTGGTATTACGCTGGGTAGTTGGTGGGCATATTACGAGCTTGGTTGGGGCGGCTGGTGGTTTTGGGATCCAGTAGAAAACGCTTCTTTCATGCCGTGGTTGGTAGCAACTGCTTTGGTGCATTCGCTGAGTGTGAGTGAAAAACGTGGTGCTTTTAAACATTGGACTGTGTTGTTGGCGATTTCAGGTTTCTCATTAAGCTTATTGGGCACCTTCTTGGTGCGATCTGGCATCTTAACTTCAGTGCATTCATTTGCTTCAGACCCCGCTAGAGGTCTATTTATCTTGATATTCTTGGTGATTGTAATCGGAGGTTCGTTAACGCTATATGCCTGGCGTGCAAACTTGATGCGCAGTAGTAATAGTTTTGCTCCTTTATCAAGAGAAAGTGGGTTATTAATTAATAACATCTTATTAGTGGCAGCAATGTTAAGTGTGTTTTTAGGTACGCTTTACCCACTCTTGTTAGACTCTCTAGGTTTAGGAAAAATTTCAGTTGGCCCTCCTTATTTTGACGCAGTGTTTGTCCCAATTATGATTCCAGCGGTATTGGTGATGGTGATAGGGCCTTTTTTACGCTGGAAAAAAGACAATACGAGCAGAGTGTTTGGTTTGTTAAAAACCGTGTGGATTGGTGTGGCTGCATTATTTTTAGTGGCATTATTTTTAACCGATAATATCTTTGTTTTGCTGGCAGTGTTTTTATTTATTTGGATCGTGCTGCATTCGTTGGTATTACTGACTCAACGGTTACAACAAAAAGGTAGACCAAGTTCTGCATTTTTTGGCATGATTTTGGCGCATATTGGTATTGCTGTCTTTGTCTTGGGGGCAACAGTTACCACCCAACATGGCATCGAAAAAGATTTAAAGATGGAGCTGAATGAAACCATTGATATTAAAGGCTACCAATTTACTTTTAAAGGGGTGGATAATTTTAATTATGAAAACTATCAAGGTCACAAAGGCATCATTGAAGTCGCGTACGCAGGTGAGAAGATCGCTACTTTAAAGCCTGAAAAACGCCAATATGTTACTGGTATGCCGATGACTGAAGCGGCCATTGACCCGTCGCTTTATCGTGATTTGTATGTTGCGTTGGGTGAGTCTCTAGGAGACGATGCTTGGAGTTTGAGATTGTATTATAAGCCACTGATTCGTTTAATTTGGCTGGGTGGAATCTTGATTGCATTAGGCGCTTTACTGGCTGCCTTTGATAAGCGTTATCGTTTATCCTTCCAGAGGACTGCGGCACGTCGTTCGAGGGTTGAGTCATGAGTATGATTATGTGGTTTGTTTTAATGATTGCAGTTTCCACTGTTTGGTTGGTTTGGTTTTTAAAAAACCCTCTCAAGAGTAATCTGTTTAATCTTGAAAAATCTAATGTTGCGTTGGGCAAACAAAGACAAGCAGAATTAGAGCAAGATTTAAGGCAAAACCTGATTGATGAATCTGAGTTTAATCAGGCTAAGCAAGAAATTACTCAAACATTAGCAATAGAATTAAATCAAGCAACAGGTGCAGACACTCTTGCTCAGAAAAATATTCCGTTGTGGTCAATTGGCTTGATGGTTGCCTTTTTAGTTGTTGCCTCTTTAGGTATTTACCAATTGTTAACGCCTCAACCAAAAGCTGAGTTAATACCTCAAATAGTTGAGCAGTCAGAGCCACCAAGTTTGAAGCAAAGTATGGCTGAACTTAAACAATATTTGCTAGAAAAACCGGATGATTTTGAAGCTTGGCAAACGCTGGGTTTGGTTTCATTTGAGTTAGGCGAGATGGAAGACTCCTTAAGTGCTTATGAGCGCTCTTATCAGTTAAATTCAAAAAATGTTTCAATGCTGGTTGAGTATGCTTCAGCCATTGCCACGTCTCAAAATGATCAGTTTGTGGGTCGTGCATCAATGTTAGTGCGAGAAGCATTAGAGATTAATCCGAATGCGCCCGACGCTTTGTATTTAGCAGGTTTGGTTGCTGCTAATGCGGGGCAGTTTGATTTAGCTAAGAAGGTTTGGCAAAGAGCCTTGTCGTTACTACCTCAAGACCATCCTGATCGCCCTATTCTAGAAGATATCTTGGTTGAATTAGCGCAAATACAAGGCGAGGAAATTCCTCAATATCAAGTGACTATTAATATTGATTTGTCTGAGCGTTTGCGCCAAGCAGAATTCAATGAGCATTATTTAATGGTTTATATTAAAGCAGCACAAGGTAGACCGATGCCAATTGCTATTCAAAAAATCAAACTCAAAGATTTCTCAGGTAAAGTAACGCTCACAGATGAGAATTCGGTAATGCCAAGTAGAAAGTTGTCTCAATCAACACAGGTGCTTGCTGTGGTACGTTTGAGCCAGTCTGGCGCTGCAATGAAACAAGCAGGCGATATTCAAGTGCTCAGCTCAGTGATTAATGTGAGAGATAATCCAACCGTAGATTTGCAGGTAGAATAACATTTATATGAGTAACACTTTACAACTGGCAAAAGATTTAATTGCTAAGTCTTCTGTCACCCCTGAGGATAAGGGTTGTCAGCCGATGATGACTGAACGTCTTAAAAAGGCTGGATTTGGTATTGACGAGCTTAAGTTTGGCGAAGTGGCTAATTTTTGGGCGACCCATGGCAACACTGCTCCAGTGTTTGTTTTTGCGGGTCATACTGATGTTGTGCCAGTGGGCGCTAATTGGGAGACCGACCCTTTTGACCCTGTTGTAAAAGAAGGGTTGCTATATGGTCGGGGAGCGGCTGATATGAAAGGTTCATTAGCTGCCATGGTCGTTGCTACCGAGCGTTTTGTTGCAGATTTTCCTGATCATCAAGGCACCATTGGTTTTTTGATTACTGCTGATGAGGAAGGGCCAGCTGTTGATGGCACGGTTAAAGTCTGCGAATATTTAAAAAATAAAAACCAAGCAGTTGATTATTGTTTGGTGGGCGAGCCATCTTCGACTAATCAGTTAGGCGATGTGATTAAAAATGGTCGTCGTGGCTCTCTTAATGGTCGCTTAACCATCATTGGCAAACAAGGCCATATCGCCTATCCACATTTGGCTGATAATCCAATTCATCTTGGTATTCCAGCATTGAATGATTTGTGCAATGAATTATGGGATGAGGGTAACGAATATTTTCCTGCCACAAGTTTTCAAATTTCTAATATCCATGCCGGTACTGGTGTGACCAATGTAATTCCTAGTGTAACCGAAGTTGTGTTTAACTTTAGATATTCAACCGAGTCTACTCATGAAGACTTACAACAAAGAGTGTTAGGTATTTTAGATAAGCATGGCTTTGAGTATAAGATTACTTGGGAGCATTCAGGGTATCCATTTTTAACACCCAAAGGTGATTTGGTGAGTAGCTGTGTGGATGCGATTCAAGTTGTTAAAGGCATCGAAACAGAATTATCTACTTCAGGCGGTACTTCAGATGGTCGATTTATTGCACCAATGTTAGACGCACAAGTGGTTGAGTTAGGCCCTTTGAATGCAACTATTCATCAAGTTAATGAATGTGTGAGTGTGCAAGATTTAGATGATTTGACTGATATTTATTATCAGATACTTAAAAACATGCTAGCGTAAATCATGCGTTTCGATGTTATTACCTTATTCCCTGAAATGTTCTCAGCGATTAAAGATGAAGGCGTCATTGCACGCGGCATTAAAAAATCCTTATTGTTGATTAAAACTTGGCAGCTGCGAGACTTTAGTCATAATAAACATAGAAATATTGACGATGCACCGTATGGCGGTGGCGCAGGCATGGTAATGCAAGTTAAGCCTATACGGGATTGTATTCGTAAAATCAAGCAAGACAACCCCAAGACAAAAGTTATTTATTTATCACCACAAGGTGAAAGCCTAACTCATAATTTAGCTAAAGAGCTATCAAACCAAGATTCGCTTACTTTGTTATGTGGCCGTTATGAAGGCGTGGATGAGCGTATTATTGAGCACGATGTTGATATGGAAGTTTCCATTGGTGACTATGTGATTAGTGGTGGTGAATTAGCCGCCATGGTGCTTATTGATGCTGTAAGCCGACAAATACCAGGCGTGCTAGGTAATCAAGATTCCTTGAATGATTCATTTGCAAATGGCTTGTTAGACTACCCACATTACACCCGACCAGAAGAAATTGACGGCCAAGTAGTGCCTGAAATTTTACTTAGTGGTCACCAAGCTAATATTGAGGCTTGGCGTCAGGCTCAAGCCATTCAAAACACTCAAAAAAAACGCAAAGACCTAGTTAAATAGTAAGGGTTTTCTTTTTAAAATTTCTCGACTATAATGAGCCTTTATTCTATTGCCTTTTAAAGGGTGGTAGGACGTATGCAATGGCGCATTCCATTAAAGTATTGCTGCTTTACAAGTTGCCATGATGGCATTTTTTGTTTTGTAGGTTGACGGAAGCTTACAGTTACCAAAGGGGGTAGTATGAAATTTGTAACAGCAATTCTCAGGCCACATCAATTAGATGGTGTTAGGGAAGGTTTATTAGAAGCTGGTGTATCCGGTATTACTGTCACCGAAGTCAAAGGCTTTGGTCGTCAAAAGGGTCACACAGAAATGTATCGTGGCGCAGAGTATCAAGTTGATTTTTTACCTAAAATTAAGTTAGAAATCGCAATCACAGCATTTAAATTAGAGGATGTGATTAAGGTGATTACTAGTATTGCCAACTCTGGTAAAGTAGGTGATGGCAAAATTTTTGTCGCTAATTTAGAGAAAGTAATCCGTATTCGCACTGGCGAAACTGATCAAGAAGCACTTTAAGTAATAGAAAATAAAAAAACTACGATTATTAAGTTAAATTAAACTTAATTAAATTCCAATCTTGCTTTGTTATTTGAGGGTTTTTTATGCCTAAAAAATAGGTTTCGTATATAATCTTGGTAATTATTATTAATATTTAATTCGATGCGTATTAATCACCCTTTAACTGGCTCTATGGTCGCCTTAATCACCCCTATGTTTGAGGATGGGTCGGTGGATTTTGTCGCACTCGAATCCTTGGTTGAGTTTCATATTGCTTCGGGTACGAAAGCTATTATTTCTATGGGTACAACGGGTGAATCAGCGACACTCAATCACACTGAACATGTCGAAGTAATGCGACGAACCATTGAGTTTTCAAAAGGTCGTATAGCAGTCATTGCAGGTACGGGTGCCAACTCAACTACTGAAGCAATTACACTCACTAAGGCTGCTAAAGAAATGGGTGCAGATGCCTGTTTATTGGTTACACCGTATTACAATAAACCAACTCAAGAAGGCCTCTATCAACATTATAAGTTGATTGCTGAGACGGTAGACATTGATCAGATTTTATATAACGTACCTGGTAGAACAGCGGTAGATTTATCTGTTGATACAGCGGTGCGCTTATCTGAGGTTGATAATATTATTGGCATTAAAGATGCAACGGGCGATTTAGCTGTGGCTAAGGCATTAATAGACCAATGTCCTGATGACTTCCTGCTCTACAGCGGGGATGATGCCACCGCAGTTGAGTTTATTTTAATGGGCGGCCATGGTGGTATTTCGGTGAGTGCAAATGTTGCCCCTAAATTAGTCTCAGATGCTTATAATGCTGCTATGGATGGCGATCAAAATTCAGCAGAAAAAATTAATTCAGCGTTAGTGGGTTTGCACCAGCATTTGTTTGTTGAGTCCAATCCAATTCCAGTTAAATGGGCATTGTATAAAATGCACAAATGTGAAGATGGTATTCGTTTGCCACTCACCAAATTATCACAGCAAGCTCAAGCGACACTAGAGCAAGACTTATTATCATTGGGAGTTATATAAAATGTTAGCTAAATTATCCACACTTTTCTTGGCGTTATCTCTAGGCGGTTGTATCTCATTAGGCGGTGATGATAAGGAAGAAGATCAGGTCGGCCTTGGTGAAAGGAGCATTGGTTATTATTCTGATAAAACAGTAACTTCATTAGAAATCCCACCAGATTTAACCAAGCCTAGCTCTCAAAATGAATTTAAGTTAGAAAATTATGTAACAGGTATTCAAGAAGACACACTTAGCTTTTCTGAAAAAGATAATGCCATTAAAGAAGCGTCTAGTATTTTAAGAACCTTGGCTAATATTGAGGTTAAAAAATCAGGTGATCGTCGCTGGTTGTTGGTAGATAAAAAACCAGATGCTGTCTGGAATCTATCTAAGAGTTTCTTTAAGTCACATGGCTTTGCGATTAAAAAAACCAATAAAAAAATTGGCATGATGGAAACAGATTTTTTAGAAAATCATCCTGAAATTCCAGATAAATCTTTAGGTGTAATTCGCTCTATGCTTAAGAAAGCCGTTGCTGCAAGATACGCATTACCAATTGTAGATAAATACCGTATTCGTATTGAGCCTAAAGATAATGGTGATAAATCTGAGGTTTATTTATCTCTAACTTCGATGGAAGAAGTATTAACCAAGGCAGGTAGTGATGATGAAAATACCATTTGGCAGTCTCGCCCTAAAGACCAAGCATTAGAAACAGAAATGCTATATCGTCTAATGACATTCTTAGGTAGTGATCACGCAGTTGCGAGAGAGAAAATCATTCAAGCTAAGGAAGATCAAACACTCACGGTTTCTTTATCTAAGGGCGTGAATGGCTATGCTAAGTTAACCTTCTCACTTAACCAATATGACACTTGGGATAATATGGGCTGGGCATTGGATCAGCTAAATATTGATGTTGATGATAAAGATGTTAAAGAAGGTAGTTTCTATATCAATGTTGCTAGAACCGAAGACCAGGGTCTTTGGTCGCGTATGTTTGGTGATGATGCCATTAAAAAATCTTTCCAAATCTTGGTCAGACAAACATCAGATAATGAAACGGAAGTCTATTTCAATGATATTTCTGAAGAAAATGAGCAGGCAACCATCGACTTTAGTCATGAATTCTTAGGAAATATTGCCAAGCAGTTCTAATAGAGCCTAAATGGCATTATCATCATCAGTTGTTAATCAAATCATCCAGCAAGAAATCTTAACGGATGATTTGTCAGATGATGACTTAGCAGATTTCTGTCAAACAGCTAACCTTGCCTATCGATCAGGCAATCCAATTGTTAGTGATCAAGACTATGATTTCATCTATCTGCCCGCATTAAAACAAAGACTTCCAAAACACCCCTTATTTGAATCGATAGAACCAGAAGGTAAGAGTTTTTCTGAAGAAAAGGTACTACTACCAGAGCCAATGCTTTCAACGGATAAAGCCTATTCTTGGGATGAAATTCGTAAATGGATCGAGCGATTAGAAAAATCAGCTATCGACATAGGCCTTGCCTATGTCGATATTCAAATAAAAGCCACACCCAAGCTAGATGGATTTGCTGGGTTTGATGACGGCACTCATTTTTATACGCGAGGAGATGGTAAGAAAGGTAGTGATATTAGCCGAGTTTTTGAGCGCGGATTACAAGTGTACAACGATTCTGAGCGTGGTCAAGGTGCGGGTGAGATTGTTGTCAAAAAGAGTTACTTTGAGTCTCATTTATCAAATGATTTTGAATATCCGCGTAATTTTCAAGCTAGCTTAATTAAAGAAAAAACATTAGATCAAAAAGCACAACAAGCCATTATGGATAAGGCAGCACTCTTTGTACCTTTTATTCAACTGCCTATTTGGTTGGGCGATATTAATACGCTAACCACTCAATTCGAAAAAATTGTAACCGATATATTGGCCACCGTTGATTTTGATGTGGATGGTGTGGTATTTGAGGTTACCAATGAAAGTCTAAAAACACAGATGGGCGCCAATCGTAAATTTCATCGCTGGCAAATCGCCTTTAAAGAGAATAAAGACAAAGCACAAGTTAAGGTTTTATCAGTTACCCCTCAAGTAGGGCGTACCGGTAAGATTACACCGGTAGCAGAATTAGAGCCAACACTACTCAGCGGCGCAACGATTGTGCGTGCGACAGGGCATCATTACGGCCTGGTTAAAGAGCAAGGGCTAGGTGCAGGTAGTATTATTGAGCTTACTCGCTCTGGTTTGGTTATCCCTAAAATTAACAAAGTATTAAAATCAGCAGCTGTTGATATCCCTGACCATTGCCCAAGTTGTGGTGAAAAACTACAATGGGAGTCTGATTTTTTGATGTGTGTTAATCATGCTATTTGCCCAGCCCAGGTGATTGGGAAGATGGCATATTTTTTCAAAATATTGGCCAATAACGATGGATTTGGCATTGCCACCATTAAAAAATTATATGAACATGGTATACGTAAAATTTCACAAATTTACACGTTGAGTGTTAATGATTTAAGCGCCATGGGCTTTGGTGAAAAAACCAGTATCAATTTGGTTAACCAACTCAAACGATCGACCAGCGAACAAATTGAAGACTGGCGTTTTTTGGCAGCTTTTGGTGTAAATAGATTGGGGATGGGTAACTGTGAAAACTTACTTAAGTCTTATTCGATTAATAAAATCTTTAAATTATATTTAGAACAAATATCGGATATTGATGGTTTTGCAGAATTGACCGCCAAAATGATTGTCACTGGCCTTAACTCTATTAAGTCAGAATTTGATTTACTCAGTCAATACCGCTTTAATTTAGAGCAAACACCGTTGCAAAAAGATTTGGCAGAATTTAGCCATCAACTTAGTGGAAAAAAAGTTATTTTTACGGGCAAGATGAGTAGCTCAAGAGAGGCAATGAAGAAGTACGCCAAATCAATTGGTATACAAGTGGTAAGCAGTATAAGTGCTAAGACTGACTATTTAGTCGTTGGTGAAAAAGTTGGGCAGAAGAAAATTGAAAGTGCTGAAAAATATGGTGTTGAAATATTGAGTGAGACAAATTATTTATCGATGATTACGTTGATTTAAATGTATTTTTAACTACTTTGAATTAACATTCCTATGGTTAATTTTTTAGTTATAATAGCTCAGAATAAATTTTAATGACTAATGAGTTTAGTTAG
>OFBX01000045.1_pt1 | contig 10917 bp, 9 predicted proteins | sample 1520741 | NCBI WGS metagenome assembly OFBX01 (sample SAMEA3696450, study PRJEB22514) | metagenome | biome: water; feature: marine; material: hydrothermal vent | place: Pacific Ocean | collected 2014-08-16 | depth 1514 m | reverse complement strand
AAATTTTACCAGGTGCCTATACGTTTATTTTAGAAGGCACACGTGATGTGCCCAAGCGACTACTGCATGAAAAGAAAAAAACCATTGGCCTTAGGATATCTGATCATGGTGTGGTACAAGCCTTGCTCGATGAACTCAACGAGCCGATGATGAGTGTCTCGTTAATCTTAGAAGGTCATGAGTTTTATGATATTGACGATGTTAGAGATGCGGTTGAGAGTCGGGTTGATGTGATTATTGACGATGGTTATTGCCCACCAGAACCAACCACGGTGATTGATTTATCCGGCGATGGGGTTGAAATTATTCGCCATGGTGCCGGTGATACTTCATTGTTAGAATAGCCACTTCCCTATATAATTAGGCAATTTTATACAACGCTTTAATCGCATGAAAACTGCACAAATTAGACAAAAATTCTTAGACTATTACGCCTCGAAAGGTCATACCATTGAGCCGAGTGCATCACTGGTGCCACATAATGACAAAACCTTGTTATTTGTTAATGCAGGTATGGTGCCATTTAAGGATGTATTCAGTGGCGTAGAAAAGCGCCCTTATACACGTGCGGCTAGTTGTCAGCGCTGTGTACGTGCCGGTGGCAAGCATAACGATTTGGAAAATGTGGGTTATACCGCACGCCATCATACGTTCTTTGAAATGTTGGGTAATTTTAGCTTTGGTGATTACTTCAAGCGTGAAGCTATTGAGTATGCTTGGGAGTTTTTAACGGTTGAAATCGGCCTACCTAAAGAAAAACTTTGGATCAGCGTGTTTGAAGAAGACGATGAAGCAGAAGATATCTGGGTGAATGAAATCGGCTTCCCAAGAAACCGTATTTCTCGTTGTGGCGCTAAAGATAATTTTTGGCAGATGGGCGATACTGGCCCTTGTGGCCCATCGAGTGAGATTTTTTATGATCATGGTGAAGATATTGCCGGTGGCCCGCCAGGCCATGCGGATGAAGATGGTGATCGTTATATTGAGATCTGGAACCTCGTATTCACTCAATATGACAAACAAGAAGATGGTTATCTGAAGCCACTCGCTGCACCTTGTGTAGACACGGGCATGGGGCTTGAGCGTTTAGCCGCTGTGTTGCAACATGAGAATAACAACTACGATACCGACGGTTTTAAAAGCCTTGTTAAGGCAGTGGTTGATTTAACCCCGAAAGCCAATGGTATCAAAACGGATAACGCTTCAGTGCGTGTGATTGCTGATCATATTCGCTCAACGGCATTTATGATTGTGGATGGCGTGATTCCATCTAACGAAGGGCGAGGTTATGTATTGCGTCGAATTATTCGTCGCGCGATTCGTCATGGCCATAAAATCGGCATTAATAAGGTATTTTTCTATCGTTTAGCACCGGTTTTGGCGTTAGAAATGAAAGAAGTTTATCCAGAACTAAAGAAGGCTCTAGCTAATGTTGAAAAGGTGCTCAAGCGTGAAGAACAGCGCTTCGCTCAAACGCTAGATCAAGGCATGAGTATTTTAGAAGATGCGATTACCAATTTAAAAGGTAGTGAAATTGACGGTGAAACTGTGTTTAAGCTCTATGACACATTTGGTTTTCCAGTAGATTTAACCGCGGATGTAGCGCGTGAGCGAGACCTGACCATTGACATGCCAGGCTTCGAAGTGGAGATGACTAAGCAGCGTGATCGTGCGCGCCAAGCAGGAGATTTTAAAACCACGCAAAAAGGCGTTGATATTAGTGATGCGACCGAGTTCTTGGGTTATGAACAATTAGAAAACAGCTCATCTATTCAGGCATTGATTAAAGATGGTGAATTAGTCGATAGTATTGAAGCAGGCGATAGCGCCATTATCGTTTTAGCGCAGTCGAGCTTTTATGGTGAGTCGGGTGGTCAAGTTGGAGACTCTGGAGTTTTGTCAAATAAAGAAATTAGCTTTGAAGTCGGTAATACGCAAAAACAAAAGTCAGGTGCTTTTGAGCATCATGGTGTTTTGAATAGCGGCGCATTGAAAGTAGGCGATGTGGTTAGTGCTTCGGTTGATAAAAACCGTCGAAAGCGTATTGCACGTAACCATTCAGCAACACACCTACTCCACGCCGCACTGCGTGCTGTATTGGGTGAAACCGTTACTCAAAAGGGATCTCTAGTTGATGGCGACAAATTGCGTTTTGACTTTTCTCACGATGAAGTAATTTCTAAAGCTGATATCGATAAGATTGAAGGCATGGTAAATCGTAAAATTTTAGGCAATACTAAGGTGCATACGGACGTTACTGATATTGAAACTGCTAAAAAGAATGGCGCTATGGCGCTATTTGGTGAAAAATACGGCGATACTGTGCGTGTACTAACCATGGGTAAAGACGACTTCTCAGTAGAGCTGTGTGGCGGTACGCACGTGAATCAGCTAGGTGATATTGGCTTATTTAGAATTACCTCAGAAGGTGGCATTGCTGCCGGTGTGCGTCGTATTGAAGCAATGAGTGGTTATGATGCGTATCAGTTTGACAAACAAACCGAAGATAGCTTGAGTGAAATTGCACAGATGACTAAGTCAAGCAATGCTCAAGCTGTTGAAAAAGTTGCACAACTGATTAAACAGCAAAAGGCTTTAGAAAAACAAATTGCAACTTTCCAGAAACAACTGGCTAGTAACCAAGGTGATGAGTTGGTTGATCAAGCCGAAGATGTTAGTGGCGTTAAATTACTTTCAACTGTTGTAGAAGGTGTGAGCGGTAAAGACTTGCGTGATATCGCTGATAAACTCAAAGACAAGCTAGGTTCAGCCGTGGTGGTATTAGCAGCGGTTAGTGGTGATAAAGTGTCATTAGTGGCTGGTGTGACTAAGGATCTGACTGACAAGTACCAAGCAGGGAAGATCCTCAATCATGTGGCAACGCAAGTTGGCGGCAAGGGAGGGGGTCGAGCTGATATGGCGCAGGGTGGTGGTACTCAGCCGGAAAACATAGAATCAGCTTTAGCTTCAGTTAAAGATTTAATTTAGACAATAAAAAACCCTCTTTCGAGGGTTTTTAGTTTTCAATTATCAATTGTCAACTTTTAATTAACTAAACACAGCCAGTTGGCTGAGGCATTCCACCATACTTAGTAATCGGCTTCATTGGGCCAGTTAACCATTCTTTGAATAAGATTTTTTTGTCAATGCCAACAAATTTTGCGAAGGTTCTGATTGGTGGTACAGATGAGTTTTCTTCAAAGTACTCTCTTGCTGACATAATTTGATTTACCATGCTTTCAGTAAGCTCTATGTCATCTTCTTTTGCCATTTCATGCATGATTTCTTCAGTCCAAATCGTTGGATCTACTAAATATCCGTTACCGGTTCTTTCTAATGCCATTTTCATACCTTGTTTAATTTAATATGCATCTCATTATAGAGCTTTACCTTAATCATTTACTTGGTTTTTATAGGGGAATAGTGTTTATACCGAGTAGGTATAATTTAAACCCATGGATTGGATGCAACTCACATTAAAAACTAGTAAAGAAAAAGCAGATTTTGTTAGTGAAATACTCATGGGTTTAGACAGCGTGTCAGTCACCTTTAGTGACACCCATGACGATGCAATATTTGAACCACCTGTGGGTGAAACACCGCTATGGCCAGACACAACCATCAAGGCTTTATTTGCTTTAGAGGCTGATCAAGTGCACGTGCAAGCCATGTTGTTACAATTATGTGATATTACAGATACGTCTTTTAAATTACTCAAAGACCGCGTTTGGGAGGATGAATGCAAGAAAGATTTCCACGCCATGCGATTTGGTCAGCGACTTTGGATTTGCCCTTCTTGGGAGGATGCATCAAAATTACCTGATGATGCCGTGGTAATTGACATGGATCCTGGCTTGGCATTTGGTACCGGTACGCACCAAACCACTGATTTGTGTTTGCAGTATCTCGATGAGAACCCACCGGTTGGCCAAAGTGTGATTGATTATGGTTCTGGCACCGGTGTGTTGGCGATTGCCGCAGTGAAATTAGGCGCAAAAAGTGCAACTGCTGTCGACAATGACCCGCAGGCCGTACTGGCAACCATTGACAATATTAAGACCAACCAAGCCGATGGTCAAATTACAGTACTGCATAGCGATGAAGAGGGTGATTTAGACAAGGTAGACTTATTAATTGCGAATATCCTGGCTAATCCCTTAATAGGATTATGTGAACATTTTTCAGGCTTGGTTAAACCAGACGGTAAAATAGCCTTATCAGGTATTTTGCAAGAACAGTTAACAATGGTGTTAGAGACTTATAGCGAATATTTTAATGAGCTAACAGTAATGCAAAAAGACGAATGGTGTCGAGTAGACGGGATTAGAAAATAGCGTTACAGGCAAGGCCTATAACACTAAGTATAGATAATTATGAGTAAACAAATAAAAGCAGTGTCGTTAATATCGGGTGGATTGGATTCACTTTTGAGTACTAAATTACTATTGGATCAAGGTATCCACGTGGAAGGTATTAACTTCTTTACCGGTTTTTGTGTGGAAGGACATACACACGCGATTCGTAAGCAAAAGAGCGACAAACCAAAACGTAATAATGCCTTGTGGGTAGCTGAGCAACTCGGTATTAAACTGCATATTATTGATGTGATTGAAGAGTATCGTGATGTGCTTTTAAATCCAAAACACGGCTACGGTAAAAACATGAATCCTTGTTTAGATTGCAAAGGCTTTATGGTGAAAAAAGCCAAGCAGTGGATGGAAGAGAACGATTTTGACTTTATTATCACCGGCGAGGTAATGGGTCAGCGCCCGATGTCACAACGCAAAGAAACCATGCCAATCGTGCAAGCAGAGTCTGGTGCTGGTGATTTGTTATTGCGCCCGCTATGTGCCAAGCATTTACCGCCGACTAAGGCTGAGATTGAAGGTTGGGTTGATCGTGAGCAATTATTAGATTTTTCAGGGCGCACACGCAAACCGCAAATGGCTTTGGCTAAAGAATATGGCTTCGATGATTATGCAACCCCTGCAGGTGGTTGTTGTTTTCTAACGGATAAACAATATTCGGATAAATTGGTGGATATGTGGGAGTCACGTGGTAGTCGTGATTACCAACTCGATGATTTAATGATGTTAAAAGTTGGTAGACACATTCGCCCTAATAAACGCTTTAAGATGATTATTGCCAGAGAAGAGGGTGAAGTGAAGTTTTTAGAAGGCTATCGTAATCAATATGCGCATTTGTATTCAACCAGTTGTAATGGCCCAATCGCATTGATTGATGGCGAGCCCAACCAAGAAGACGTAAAAATTGCAGCTAAAATCTTAGCTCGATACTCTCAAGGCAGAGATGAAGATTTGGTCGATGTAGAAGTTAAGCTACAGATTGGTGTGGCGCAACAGTTTTCAGTTACTCCGTTTAAACCGGAAGAGATCAATAAAAACTGGATGGTTTAGCCACCACCAACAGCCTTAATAATCTCAACTTGATCGCCTTCATTCAAAGTGAATTCAACGTGCTTTGATTTGGAAATAATGGCTTCGTTAACTTCTAGCGCAATGCGCTGATCTTGATAGCCAAGTTGGGTTATTAAAGTAGCAGCAGTTGATTGACTGTCGATTTCTAAATCTTCGCCATTAACCTTAATAATCACTGATCCATTTTTCCAATAGCGCAAGAAACAAATGATTTGGCTTTTGCTTTGGCAGAGTTAAGGCCGTGTACTGAGTCAGTTTCAGGGTAGCCAAGACCTAATAACACCTGTGCAAGCTCCTCTCTTTTAGAGTCGTCAATGTCAATACTGATTGTGCCTTGTTCGATGTTGACATCAATATTTTCTGTATCAAAAGCTGATGATAGTTTTTTGGTGATTGTGCCTGCGCAACCACCACATTTAATGTTTTCAACTGTGATATCCATAGCCTTCTTTCCTTTGTTTTAATAAAGGCATTATATCACTTTGATTTAATGATTTGGGCATCAGCTTGATTGGCAAGTATGGTAAAATTCTCGAAGTTTTTAGCTCAGGAGTGTTTGGTGTCACAAGTTGCCTTATTAGCCATATTAGTGTTGGAAGATGGGACGATTTTCCACGGAAAATCGATCGGTGCTAGTGGCGATACGGTTGGCGAAGTGGTATTCAATACTTCAATGACGGGCTACCAAGAAATCCTAACTGACCCTTCGTATACACAACAAATTGTTGCACTGACTTATCCGCATATTGGCAGTACTGGCATTAATTCGGTTGACGAAGAATCTGACAAAATTTACGCTGCCGGATTGATCATCCGAGACTTACCACTGATGCAAAGCAACTGGCGTTCTAACATGCCACTTGATGCGTATTTAGTCTCTCAAAATATTGTTGCAATTAGTGATATTGATACCCGCGCTTTAACACGTCATTTACGTGAAAAAGGATCGCTTAAGGGTTGTATTATTACCGGTGATGATATTGATGAGGCGGCTGCAATCGCCAAAGCACAAGCCTTTACAGGGTTGAAGAATATGGATTTGGCTAAAGTGGTATCAACCACTAAGCAATACGATTTTAACGACGGCTCTTATTTCTTAGAAACGGGTGAGTTTGCTAAGCTCGATACTAAGTTTAAGGTGGTGGTTTACGATTACGGCGTGAAGAAAAATATCTTAAGAATGCTGGTGGATCGTGGTTGTGACTTAACTGTAGTCAATGCACAAACCCCAGTTGCCGATGTGTTAGAATGAATCCTGACGGTGTGTTTTTGTCAAATGGTCCGGGCGATCCGGAACCATGTGATTATGCGATTGACAATATTCAAATTTTGTTAGAAAAAAACATGCCAATATTTGGTATTTGTTTGGGGCATCAGTTGTTAGCGTTGGCTAGCGGCGCCAAAACTGAGAAGATGAAGTTTGGCCATCATGGTGCTAACCATCCTGTGCAAGATTTAGAAACCAAACAAGTGATGATTACCTCACAAAACCACGGCTTTGCTGTGGCAGAAGATGATATACCCTCTACCTTAGAGGTAACACACCGATCGTTATTTGACAATTCAATTCAAGGTGTTAAAGTACTAGATAAACCTGCTTTTAGTTTTCAAGGACATCCTGAGGCTTCACCAGGGCCACATGACGTGAGTGGTTTGTTTGATACGTTCATACAGGAGATGAAAAAATGAAACAATTATTAATGAGTTTTTTACTATTTTTTATGGCCAACACGTTGGCGTTTGCTGAAGAAGATGTTGATCCGTTTGAGGATATCAACAGAACAGTTTATGGATTCAATGAAACTGTTGATGATAATTTGCTCGAGCCAGTATCAAGAGCGTATAAAGATCATGTGCCCGAAGTTGCACAAGATGGCGTTAGTAACTTTTTTGGCAATTTGCGTGATGTCTCTACTTTGGCTAATCAGATCTTACAATTTAAGCCGGTAGAAAGCATTGAAACATTGGGTCGAATTTTAGTAAATTCTACCATTGGCCTTGGTGGTTTGTTTGATGTGGCTTCTGACATGGGTCTTACAACAGATGATGAAGATTTTGGTCAAACAATGGGTGTATGGGGTGTAGAAGAAGGTCCGTATGTGGTGTTGCCATTATTAGGCCCATCAACCGTGAGAGATGGTGCAGGTTTATTTGTTGATACAACATCTGATGCAAACATGATTGACAAAACTGAAGGTATTGGCTTTATCAGTAGTTCCGCAATTAACATTATTGATAAACGCGTTGAATTGCTACCAGCGACAGATATGCTAGATCTATCAGATGACCCATACACAATGATGCGTTCTTCTTATTTACAAAAGAGAAAGTTCGATGTCTTCGATGGCAACTTGCCTGTTGAAGAAGATGAGTTTGACGATTTTTAGAGTAACCTAGAATTAGAAGAAAATGCCAAAAAGACAAGACCTTAAAAGTATATTAATCATTGGCGCCGGTCCAATTGTAATCGGCCAAGCCTGTGAATTTGATTATTCTGGGGCACAAGCTTGTAAAGCTTTGCGTGAAGAAGGTTATCGCGTGATTTTGGTAAATTCCAATCCTGCTACGATCATGACTGATCCTCAAATGGCAGACGCAACCTACATTGAGCCAATCGAGTGGCGCACCGTTGAAAAAATCATTGAGGTTGAAAAACCTGATGCATTGCTACCTACCATGGGTGGTCAAACAGCGCTTAATTGTGCACTCGATTTAGAGCGCCATGGCGTGTTAGAAAAACATGGTGTAGAGATGATTGGCGCTAAAAAAGAAGCCATTGATAAAGCTGAAGACCGTGATTTATTCCGTGAAGCTATGCTTAAAATCGGCCTTGATATGCCAAAAGCGGCTGTCGCCCATACACTGGAAGAGGCCTTTGTCATTCAGGAAACGGTTGGCTATCCTACCGTTATTCGCCCTTCATTTACCATGGGTGGTTCTGGCGGTGGTATTGCTTTTAATAAAGAAGAATTTGTTGAAATCTGTGAGCGCGGCTTAGACCTTTCACCCACCAATGAGCTTTTGGTCGAGGAGTCAATCTTAGGTTGGAAAGAGTTTGAAATGGAAGTGGTGCGCGACACCAAAGACAATTGCATTATTATTTGTTCGATTGAAAACTTTGATCCAATGGGTATTCATACAGGCGACTCTATTACAGTGGCACCTGCACAAACACTAACGGATAAAGAATACCAAGTGATGCGTAATGCTTCTTTGGCTGTTTTGCGTGAGATTGGTGTTGATACGGGTGGCTCTAATGTGCAATTTGCAGTTAATCCTGAAAATGGTCGATTAACCATTATTGAAATGAATCCTCGTGTTTCTCGTTCATCAGCATTAGCTTCCAAAGCAACAGGCTTCCCGATTGCAAGAGTGGCGGCTAAATTAGCTGTTGGCTATACTTTAGATGAGCTTGATAATGATATTACCGGTGGCAAAACACCGGCTTCATTTGAGCCAAGCATTGATTATGTTGTAACCAAAATTCCAAGATTTGCCTTTGAGAAATTCCCCAAAGCGGATGATCGTCTAACCACGCAAATGAAATCAGTGGGAGAGGTGATGGCTATGGGCTCCACTTTCCAGGAGTCTTTACAAAAAGCATTAAGAGGTCTTGAAACTGACAAGGTTGGCTTAGACCCTATTGTAGATTTAAATGCCGATGATGCACGCAATAAGATTCGTTCAGAGTGTATTACAGCACGTGGTGAACGTATCTTTTATTTAGCAGATGCCTTTAGATTGGGTATGTCACTGGAAGAGGTTTTTGACTTGTCTAAGGTTGACCCGTGGTTCTTGGCACAAATTGAAGATCTTGTCTCGAGTGAAATGCAAATTAATGGCGGTAGTATTTCTGATATTGAAGCCAGCGAGATGTTTGCATTAAAACGTAAAGGTTTCTCTGATGCACGTCTTGGGCAATTATTAAATTGTAGCGAATCTTCTGTTCGTGAGCGCCGTAAAGTGCTCAATATTAAACCGGTATTTAAGCGTGTTGATAGTTGCGCAGCTGAATTTGACACACAAACAGCTTATTTGTATTCAACTTACCAGCAACAATGTGAAGCTAATCCAACCGATAAGAAAAAGATTATGATTCTTGGCGGCGGCCCTAACCGTATTGGTCAAGGTATTGAATTTGATTATTGCTGTGTACATGCTTCATTAGCTTTGCGTGAAGATGACTATGAAACCATCATGGTGAATTGTAATCCTGAGACGGTTTCGACCGATTATGACATTTCAGATCGCTTGTATTTTGAGCCACTAACCTTGGAAGATGTTTTGGCTGTTATTGATGTTGAAAATCCAGACGGCATTATTGTGCATTATGGCGGACAAACACCACTCAAATTGGCCGAAGCACTAGAAAAGAGTGGTGCAAAGATTATTGGTACCAGTCCAGATGCGATTGATTTGGCCGAGGATCGTGAGCGTTTTTCTAAATTATTACAAGAATTAGATTTAAAACAACCGCATAATGGTACAGCGCGCTCACTTGAGCAAGCACAAGATATTGCTGATGCAATTGGTTTTCCATTAGTGGTGCGTCCATCGTATGTATTAGGTGGTCGTGCAATGGAAATTGTTTATGACAAGGACTCATTAGATCATTACATGCATACTGCAGTACAAGTATCTAATGATTCACCAGTGTTGTTAGATTCATTCTTGGACCATGCGATTGAAGTTGATATTGATGTTATTTGTGATGGTGAAGATGTGGTAATTGGCGGTATTATGCAGCATATCGAACAAGCCGGTATTCACTCAGGTGACTCTGCTTGTTCATTGCCACCGTACTCATTAGCAGATGACGTGCTTGATGAAATGCGCATTCAGGTGATTGCTATGGCAAAAGCTTTAAACGTTGTAGGATTGATGAATACTCAGCTAGCTTATCAAGACGGTGAAATTTATGTTATTGAAGTTAATCCCCGCGCTTCACGCACCGTGCCATTTGTATCAAAAGCCATTAGCGCGCCACTGGCAAGTATTGCAGCGCGAGTGATGGCTGGTAAAACATTAAAAGAACTAAACTTTACTAAAGAAATTATTCCAAAACACTTTAGCGTGAAAGAAGCGGTGTTTCCATTCAACAAGTTCTTAGGTGTAGATCCAATTCTAGGCCCTGAAATGCGCTCAACCGGTGAAGTAATGGGTATAGGCGATGACTTTGCCACAGCCTTTGACAAGGCACAATTAGCTGCAGGAACGCGTGCACCGACTAGCGGTAAAGTGTTTGTCAGCTTGCGCAAGCTTGATCGTGATGACTTGGTTGATTTAGGTAAAGGCTTGGCTAAACAAGGCTTTAGCTTAGTAGCCACACGTAGTAATAGAGAAACTTTGGTTGGGGCGGGTCTTGAATGTGAAATGGTGAATAAAGTTTCTGAAGGTTCGCCACACATTGTGGATATGATTAAAAACGATGATATCGATTTAATCATCAACTCGACAGAAGACACTCAAGGCGTTGGAG
>OFBX01000042.1_pt1 | contig 11342 bp, 16 predicted proteins | sample 1520741 | NCBI WGS metagenome assembly OFBX01 (sample SAMEA3696450, study PRJEB22514) | metagenome | biome: water; feature: marine; material: hydrothermal vent | place: Pacific Ocean | collected 2014-08-16 | depth 1514 m | reverse complement strand
AGGACAGGAACACACTCTTCAAGCAATTCACTCCTGGGCTCTTATTCACGGAATGATCTTAGTGGCAGACTCAGATCCAACCGCTCACTTTGGAGGTGCTGCTGTTGCAAAGCAGGTCGATAACACATTTGAAATAGACGAATGGGGACTCCAGACAGCAAGGAGTGTTGGAAAGAGAGTGAGGGAAGTTTTAAACCTTATCAAAGAAAGGAGATGATTTTCATCGGAACAAGCGGTTTGGTATTCCTCTTCAAAAACTGTTAAAAGTTCCCCCTTTTCCAAACTTTGTATTGCCCATAAGTGTGTTAAAGTATTGTTATACAATGTTTTCAGATTCTCCCCTTTTAAGGGGAGTTAGAGGGGTTTTCCTTGAGTGACAGGTAACGTGTGACGAGTGACAGGTAAAGAAAGGTAATATTTTCACTCGTTACTGGTTACCTGTTACTCGTTACTTAAAAAGGGGAAATCTGGATTTGGAGATGTGGGTAATACAGAATACAGAGCTTACGAAGGGGGAATTTTAAATTGGTATTGGTATAAGAGAAAACTGTTTCAAAGGGGAAGATGATGAGAGGGAAACTTCTTGCACTAACCCTAACACTTATTCTTTCTACAGCAGGGGCTCACGCTTACGATTTGAACGATGGACTTGTTGCCTACTGGAGTTTTGATAACTGTTCAGCGGTGGATGATAGCGGAAACGGACACGATGGAGAAATTTATGGGAATCCTGAGTGCGTAGATGGAATTAAGGGAAAAGCTCTTAGCTTCAAAGGAGCAATAGATGAAAATGTAAAAATAGAAAACTTTCCTGAAATAAGACGTTCAATAACTTTATCTGCGTGGATAAAAACTGATAATCTAATCTATTCGCATGGAGTAGAAGCAACAGCTCCTATAATAGCAAAAGGTTACACAAAAGAGCCTTATACATTATGGGTTTCGTACGATTATATTACTCTTGTATTGAACTGGTTTCTGTTTTCTTCTAAAGGACTCTGCACCGCTCCTGTAAATTTGAAAGATAACACTCCTTACCTTGTAACTGCAACTTATGATTCTACAGAAGGTAAGATAAAACTCTTTTTGAATGGAGAAAAAATAAGGGAGTGTTCTTATTCGATAGAGATTCAAGATAATAGTGAACCACTATATTTGACATCTTCTTATCCAGGAGCGTGGGAGTATTACAATGGGATCCTTGATGAAGTTCGCATTTACAACCGAGCTCTTTCAGAAGAGGAAGTAAAGGCATTATACAACTTCTATATAGGCGAAGTTCCTGATAATGAAACTTCCACTGACTACTGGGAAGTTGCCAACCATTCTGGCTGGTATCTCCTCGGAGCTCCGGAGGAAACAACTCCAGAAGAGATTTCAAACAAAATAGAAAACGTTTTTACAGTCTGGGCATGGAATCCTGAAACCATGACATGGCAGGTTTACTCTCCAGAAGATTCTGTCAGGCAGATACTTCAAAAGTATATAGACCTTGGAACCATTGATGAACTGGAAAACATTAAAAAAGGACAGGGATTCTGGATAAGGGTGAAATAATTGGAGGCACTATGGCAAGTGCTCTTTTGGAGCTCTATGAATTGTTTGAGAAGAAGCTCAGAAAAGAGGATGTCAAAGAGGCGATAGAACTTGTAAGTTGAAGCCATTAGGGAAGAAGCGAAGGCTCAAAAGCCAATCCTCAAGGCAGAAGTAAGAGAGGAGCTGAGAAAGGAACTGGTTACAGACGACCGTTTAAGTCATAGATAATCCACTTGAAAAGGTATGATTTTCTAAAAAGATTATCTCTCATAAAACTCGGTAAAATACCTTTTCTACAAAACTACTCCTATTTTCCTCTTTTTCCTCTTGTAATTCAGTTATTGCCTCGTTCACGAATTCTATCGGCACTTCCAATAAGTCAGCTATCTCTTCTGGGTAGAAATTTCCTTTCAGATTAGAAATTTCTCTCTACTGAACCGTAAACATTTCTATCGAAAACGGTTTAATTAACTTGTTAATTCGCTGTTGAATTAATAAAATACTTTTAAAGTTATCTGGAGGATCCGTTGAAGACTTACACGATTAGGTTAGATGACCAATTCTTTAAACTGCTGGAGAATTTATCTGAGAAAACTAAAAGTCCCAAAAGCCTAATAGTTAAAAGAGCACTTCTTCTGTACAAAAGGGAACTTGAAAAGCAGGAGATGTTGAAGAACCTAATTGAATCTGCAAAGGAACTTGCGGAGGATATGGAGAACCTAAAAGACATAGAAGAATTGGAAGGGACAGTAGCAGATGGACTTGGTTAGAGGTGGAATATACTTAGCAAAACTTAGTCCAACGAAGGGAGCAGAACCAGGCAAAACGAGACCTGTAGTAATCATCCAAAGGCAGGAAATTCTCGGCAGCTATCCTACAGTCCTTATAGCACCTATAACCTCTAATCTCAAAGGCAAATATCCCATGAGGCTTTTTATAAAAGCAAGAGAGCGTTTAGAAAAAGATTCAGCAGTTATGATAGACCAGATAAGGGCAGTTGACTTATCAAGGCTTGTTCCTGATAGGATAGCTTCTCTAACGAGAGAAGAAATGAGGAAGTTGGAAAAAGCTATCTGTTTCTTTATTGGCGTTGAGCAAATTTGACTTATACTTTAGGCTTAAAGTCATCGTAAGTTCTCATAAGTATAAGGGCTATGAAGATTAGCTCTACACAAAGCAGTATAAAATCGTAGATTGTCAAGTTTGCCTCTAAAGGAAGTATTCTTTCTAAATTGCAGAGGGAAAGTGAATTCTTTTAATGAAATCCCATTCGATGGCTGGTATTATACCTTCTTTCTCCAGGTATTCCGTTTGGACTTTAGCTATTTTGTCAGCTACTTTTTTGGCAGTTTTCCAGTCTATTTCCTCTAAGATTATTTCAAGATAAGCATCAAGACCTGGGTAATAGCCTTCAGCAGTTTTGACATCTACCACTTCATCAACTTTCAGGAGTTCTTTTCTGAGTTTTGAGAGGAGTTCTATCTTGTTCATTACGGTTTTCCCACTATGATTAAACTATTCTACCTTGTATAGGTTAGGATACCTGAAAAGGGAGAATGAGCGAATATATCAACGTTTTAGGAATAATTTAAAAATAATCAGGAAAAATGAAGATTGAAGGAGATAGTAATGAATGATGGAAGAAAGAGACCGAAAAGGAGAAGGAAAAAAGAGATTTTCTACAAAACTTTTCTCATAGAGATGATAGATAGATTAGCAAGGAGAAGTTATGATGCAGATATAATGAGGAAACTCCTTGTGATTTACGCTTATGACCAGATAGATGATATGAAACCTTATGAGATTGCGAGTCTTTTTAGGGTAAGCGAAGGAAGTATTTATCACTGGATAAAACAGTGGAATAAAGATTTGGTAGAAGGATTAGAAAACAGAGCACTTGTGCTACTAAAAGAAAAAGAAATAGAAAAAATCTGTAAAGAAAAGCTCAGAAAGGGAGAGATAAAAATTGAGGAGGAGGAAACAGAATAATGAACTTACAGGATACATTCCTTAACAGGATAAGGAAAGAAAAGATAAGAGTATCTGTTTATCTTACGAAAGGAACAAAGCTTGAGGGAATAATCAGTTTCTTTGACACATTTACGATTCTCATAGAAAGCAAGAAAGGACAAACTCTTGTTTATAAAAGAGAAATTTCCACAATTGTTCCAGAAAGATCGATAAAGGATTTATTTTCAGATTAGGGAGAAGAAGAAAAATTAGATTAACCCAATGGAGGAGATAAAGCTATGACGAAAGCAGAACTTATATCGGCAATTGCGAAAGCAGGAAAAATCAGAAAGAAAGATGCAGAAGCTTTTCTGAATGCTTTCATTGAAGTTGTTGCAGAAACACTTGCTAAAGGAGAAAAGATAGAAATCAGGAATTTTGGAACGTTCTATATGAAAGAAAAAGCCAGGAGAATAGCGAGAAACCCAAGGAAAGGAAAAAAGGTAATAGTTCCAGCTAAAATATCTCCAGCGTTTAAGCCTGGTAGAGGACTGAAAGAGCTTGAAAAGGTAATAGAGTAGCCAGTCAGCACCCTTACCCCATCTTTACCCCTCCTCCTCTTAAAGAGAGAACCCGCCTTTTGGCGGGATTTTTTACATGATAAAATTGAAAAGTAATCCTAATAAGGAGGTAGAAAAATGGCAGAAATAAATCAGGAATTGGTGGAAAAACTGTTATCTAAAAAGAACAAATCAAAGAAAGTAGAAGAAGTTTTGAAGTATAAAGATGAGATAATGCAACTTCGCAAACTTGGATTAAGTCTTCAAGATATTTGTTTTTACATAAGAAAAGAACACGGACTAAAGGTAAGCACTCAAACTTTAAAAGTTGCCATTCCAGAATTGGCAGAAAGAATTAAGCAGTTTGAAAAACTTATAGTAAATATGCTTGATGAAGAGTTAAAACAAGCATATCTTCTTTTAAACAAAGAACTTGAAAAAAGAGGTATGACTAAATAGTGAATATAGAACTAAGTTTTAGTAAAACTTAGTTCAGATTTTATTAGCGGGATACGGCTACGTTTACACTTCGCCATATCCCGTTGGGGGAAATCCCCCAAACCCCCTAAATAAGATTTTGGAGAAGTTAATGAGTAAACTCGGTAGGAAGAAAAAAGAAATAGATAGATATAAGCCAGCAGTAGTTAGCACAAGATTAAGATGGGAAGAATATGAAAGGCTAAGAGATACAGTTGAAAAACTTGGAATGACAACTTCTGAGTATCTTCGCTATCTAATCATTAATAAAAAGCAACCGAAAATTAACATTGAAAAGATATTAGAAAACTGTGATGGGTTAAAACAGGTAGCGAAAGAAATAAACGCAATAGGAGTAAATATAAATCAAATTGCAAAATACATAAATAAAAAACGTGAAATTGATGTAAGAGCTTTAGAGAAACTTGTGAGAATAGAGGAAGAATTAAATCATCTTCTTTATTCAGTCCAAACTTGGCTAAAAGAACAGGTGGAAGATGCTGATACACTTACAACCGAATAAAAGTGCAATTAGGAACAGAATTAACTACCTACTTAATGGAACGGAACAGCAGTCAAGAGAAAAAGATAAAGTTGAAGTTATTTACGGCGATGTTTCCCGTTTTATATTGATACATTCTAATCACCGCAGAGAAGTTAAGAGTTTTAATCTGTTAGTTACCTTTAAAGAAACAAAGGAAGAATTAGAGAAAAAATTGCATGAGAAAGGAAAAAATATCAGAGACCTTCACGATGAAATTCTTGAATACCTTGTTCCTTATCCTTTAGAGGAGCTAAACATTCTTTCTATTGTTCATACTGACACTGACCACTACCACTGGCATATCACGATTGACAATCAACATCTTTCGAGTGGAAAAGCTCTTTATCTACCCAAAACGAAGCTGGAGATCCGTTTTTATGACAGGCTTAGAAGGTATATTAGTGCCAAATACGGCATTTCTTTGGGAGTCCAACAACCTTACAGCGTAGAGGTTGGCACTAAAAAGCTCATTGAAAAGTTGAAAGAGAAAGGGAAAGAAGGAACGACATTAAAAAGAGAAGAAGTTAAGCGACTTATAACCGAACAGATTATGGCGCTCATTATCTCTGGAGATATTAATTCCCGCAAAGACATAGAAGACTACATAGAGAAAGTTTTAGAGCTTCCAATTAACCGAAGGGGGAAGACTTACATCTCTATTCGTTACGGTAAAACCAAAATCCGTTTAAGCGGAGGAATTTACGATGAATCAGGATTTAGACAGCTTGCTGAAGAAATTAAGGAAGGAGCGACAAGAGACTTTTTCGAGCCTCCAGAAAGAGCTGGAGAGCTGGAGAGAGAACTCAGAGAGCTTATTAAAAAACGCCAAGACCTTGTTAGACGAAGAATACAACCAACTAAAAAAGAAAATGGAACAGGTAGAGAACCTTATAGACCAGAAACTGAAAGATATAGAGAAAGAAGCACAGAAAGATATAGAGAACCTGATAAGGCAAAAGAAAGACGATTGGATAGCTATTATCAAGGAGCCGATAACGGAGCTGAACGAAGAACTTTCATCAATGAAGATAATCAAACCAGCAATTCAACTAACCATGAAGGTCTGGAAATACACTCTTTTTCTGATATTCCCGATAGGTCTGATATTGGGAGTGATAGCAGGCTTGAAACTGGAGAAGGTAGCAGAGAAGGAATATTACCAAAGAAAAGCGGAAGAGCTGGAGAAAAATTACCAGGAGAAGTTAGCAGAACTGAAAGAGATAGAGAACCGATACGAGCTAATAAAACCAGAATGGGTGAAAAAGTGGAAGATAGAGACCATTCACGACGAGCAGGGAAGTTTTCCTTGCCTTATTTCCCGAACAGCTTTGGAAAAGATAGCTGGAAACGAGATCTGGACTTTAATGCCAGAAGGGACGAGAGACAACGAGATTACTTTACCAAGACAAGTAGAAAAATACTGCATTCCATTAGACCCTCTCCATCAACGGCACATACAAGTAGAGTAAAAAAACAATACTACGAGGCAGTAATGGACTGGCAACAGAAGAGACAAGAAGAGCTTGAAGCAATTAAACAACTTCATCCAGATGTGATTTTTGCCGATTTAGGGATAGAAACAAAGAGAGTGGGACATCGTTTAAACATCTATGCCCCATGGAGAGAAGAGAAAGAGCCGTCTGTATTCATTGAACAGAAAGGCAGTCATTGGCTATGGAAAGACTTTGGAACAGGAAGAGGAGGCACATGGATTGACTTTTTCATGGAGCTTTACGGATGGGATTATGTAGAGACCGTCAGATACCTACGGGAGAGGTATTTGGGAATAGACATAGAACTCAAGAAAGAGATTGAACAAAAGAGAAACTTTGAAGAGGCATTCTCCTTTGAAGGTAGAAAATATGAACTCTTAAAACTTGAAGCTAAACCAGTAAGTCATCCTACACTGAAGAAATACCTGGAAGAAAGAGGTATAAGGAAAATCCCGGAATGGCTAAAAGAAGTTCATTATTGGACAAGAGATAAAGAAACAGGAGAGATAAAGAAATACTTTGCTTTGGGAGTAAAGACCATAACAGGAAGCTGGATATTGAGAAGTGCTTTGAAAGATGGAAAGAAAGCAAAATTTAACTTGAGGACTTCTGATAAGCAGGAACATTCTTTTGCATATCTCCAGAATAGGAGTAAGAGGCTAATCATCGTGGAGGGTCTATTTGATGCCCTCAGCATTTACCAGATTGCCCGTAGAGGCGATTTTGACCTTGTGATAATGTCTGGGACTTCTCAGACGAAAAAACTCCTCAGAAGCGGAATCCTTAAACGATACGAGGAGATAATAATTGCTACTGACTTTGACGAATCAGGAAGGGAAGTGGAGACTGATATACTTCTTTACCTTGTAAGGGAGAAACTACCAGTTAAACTGAAAAGGATTGATGGAGGAGAAAAAGACAAAGATATTAACGAAGCATACTTAAACAATTCATTGAAAATTCTTGACCTTACAGAGAAGTTACTCAGACTGATAGAGATCCGTAGAAAGCAGGAAAAAGAACAAGAAAGGAAACAGAATATCCAGAGATATATTTCATGGGATAGAGGAGATGATGATTCCTCTCCATCACCGGGATTTTGAATCTGTTCAAGGAAAAACAAAATAGACAAAAGATTTTCTAATCAAACCTTTCCTTGATATCTCCCAGTGTATATAGGGATTCTTCAGATTCTAATTCTCGCATAGCTGATTCAAGAGAAAACTTACTCCAGAAGCTTTCTTCTTTTTCAACCTTTCTTGAGAGAAAATCAATGGAATCCATTATTTCAATTTGTTTGTCCTCAGGCAGAGATTTAACTTTTTCAACTATCTTTTCTACCAAGCTCATGGTTTTCCCACGGAACTTCAAAATTTATGAAATTGGGATTAAGGTTCTATTGAGAAGTTATTGCCTTTTCGGAGATTTTTCTGTAATTCTCTTTCATAAAAGTTCATAATCCTTCTTGTTGCTTCTAAAAGATCACTATCGGTAAGAAGTCTGTCTGCTTTGAACAAATCTACCTGTTGAGGAATTAGGTCGTAAATTTCCTCTGGAGAACTAAATACCTGGAAAAACTTTGTTTTAAGGTTTTTGTTAAGCCGTTCTCCATATTTCCAGACGATGAAACCTATATCGTATAAATCCCGTGCTTTATCTCGTCCTATAAAGGCTTTAATCTTCTGAGAGAATAGGTCGTTTATACTGTAAACCTTGAGCTTGTTAAAGACCGATATAGGCTCATCTATGGGAGTATAGGAACGTAAAGAAATTTCTACTTTTATGTTGAAATTTTCCCCAGATGGTTTGACATAGATTCGTTTAACTGTTTTGGTATCTTTCTTAACAGCAATTTCCCCTATTCTTTTGAAGGTTGACATTAAGCTTTTAACAGAAATTTCGTATTTAGAGTCGAAATCAAGGTCTTCTGAAAATCTGTCAAGTCCATAAAAAAACATTAAAGCACTTCCACCTTTAAAGATTAAAGGCTTTTCTGATACGCTCTTTAAGATTTCCTGCATTACTTCCAGTCTTCTTAAATCTTCTCTTCCAAGCCTCTCTTTCATAGAGGGTTCTATGTGCAGGTTCATAATTGCCTCCAGCGTTATACTGCTTCCACTTTTCAAGGAGTTTCTTTTCTTCCTCTGTGAGGACAGGTTCAAGAAAGTCCTTTACCTTTTCCATAATTTCTTTTTCTTCTTCATCGGAAAATGCTAAGTCGGTAAGCCTATAAGAGGGAACAATCTTTCTGAATCGTATGTCATAGAACAAGTAATCAAGGAAAGCTCTAACAGGATTAGCTATTTCCCTATTTTCCTTTCTTTCCACTCCCCAGTCTCCCGCCCACTCTCTAACCTCTTTCGGATACTGGCGGGAAAAGTCATAAGCAAAGGAATGCCAGTCGCACCCATGATAATTAAGAGCTTCCATTCCTGTCAGGTAAGAAAGATGTTTGTCCACGGATTACCTCGCTGAAAATGTGTTACTCTGCAGCTGCCAAGATTTTCTCACTTTCAGCCCACTTAACGGCATCATGGAGATTATCTTTCCATTTCGGATAGGCAACGTCTATCAATTTAGTCAAGATATTTCTACCTTTAAACTTTGACTTCTCTGCCGATATGAAAACCTCTCCAGTGGCTTTAGAGTGAGATACGGCAAGGACTGTTTTATCGAATTCCTCTTTCTCTTTCTGATTAGTCTGGAACACTATTTCAAAAATTTCCCAGGCATCTTCAGGGATAGAAACAACGGCAACTTTCTTGAGGCTATCTTCTATCTCCTTCCAGCTCATAGAACGAGCGAGAGCGTATTCGTTCTGAATATGTTTTTTACGCCTTGCAAGACTGATAATGGTTTGTTTAAGTATATGAGGGAGCTTGTCATAAGGGATTTCCCTTTTGGTAGTAACCTTTTCCTTACGGTAGATTTCAATCTTGAAGCTGTTGTTTTCCTTTTTGATTTGAAGGTAGAACGGCACTTCGGGATTATTGTTAAGCTGTTTTATAGCGCTACTAACTCTTTCAAGAACCTTTGAGGGATATTTATAGTTGGCGGTTGAATTCAATTCGTTTTTATACCACTGAATGAGAGATTTACTATTACCGATCCAGCGTTCACCGTAACCTTTGGAGGAATCGAACCATCGCCAAGCCCATTTATACAAAGCGTAAGCTGTGTCTCTCAATCCCTGAATGGGAGCGTAGGGAATGAGTTTGTAGCCAATTGAATGTCTACATATAGCAATAAAGTCATTATCAAATATTACTTTTACCTGAAGAGGATTTCCTCTTCCTTTGATAGGTTTAAAGCCGTACTTAGCGATGATTCCGATGCTTATTAATTGCCAATCACCTTCTTCAAAATATTCAAGTATTCCATTGTCTATAAAACAGTTATGGAACTCTATGTGCGTATTTTTTAAGATTTTTAATGAGTATTCAAATTTATTTATATCTCTCTTTGAACGTCCGAGTCCTAAATCTTTTAATGCTTTTGATATTGAAGGAAGAACAATTTCTTTATTCCAATCGTTTTCTTGAGAGATTTTCATTAGGTAATCCAGGAGTTTTGAATCCCTTGGAGAGGGAATGTCTAATGCATTGTAGATAACTATTTTCCCTTTGCCGACTGTTTTCTCAAAATAGTGGATTTCCTTTTCGTTTCTATTGTCTAATACCCAAGTCCCACTTAACAGTAAGTTGAAGTCGAATTTTATTTTTGCGTCTTTACTCATAATGCCTCCTTAATTATTTAACCCTAAGTATAGCATGTGGTTATAATTTGTTGAATGATTTTTGCGGACTTCCAAAACTCTACTAAATGTATTCTTCTTTTTTTGCGTGTCTTTGAGGAGGTTTTTGCGTGTCTTTGAGGAAGAATTATTTATTTTTTGCGTGTCTTTGAGGAGGTCTTAGTATATGCTAACATCGTGAATCCATTGAAATAACATGCTTTCAAGACATAAATTCTCTTCTACACAGATATTTATATCTTACAGATCTGTTTACAGATAGCAGACGACAACCAAGAGAGAAAGAAAATTTCCTTGTTTTTTAGATTAATATTGTTCTAATAAGGCGCTAAAAGTCTCTGTTCTAAATCCTTTTGAGAACTTGATTTTTGAGAAAATTGGTTTAGAATAATGTTAATCTAACTAATCAGGAGTAGGAGCATGTCCAAGACAAAGAGAGACATACGAGAACGAGGTCTCAAAGTAGTCAAAGAAAGCATAGAAAAGCAGTATAGAAAAGAGCTTCGTTTGCTACAAAAGATACTCCAAGAGCTGAACATTCCTATCAAGGCAAAGGAACTTGTGGAGGAATATTCTGGCTTATCCGTTGGAAGTTATACAGTGAAGGATAAGTATCGGTATTTCAAACTGACGGGCGTAAAAACTGGGGAGAAGGCAGAAAAGACGGAAGAGTGGCTCATTCGCCGTCCTAAAGAGGAAAATGAACGGCAGAGGAGGTTAAGGCGTGAGAGTAAGCATATTGCTAATGTGAAGTGGAGTGAAGAGAATGAAGTTTTGATTAACTGGCTTACTCATTACTGGACAAGGGCGAAAGCTTTAAAGAGGTGGATTGAGGAAGTTGATGGTAAATGAATTACCTGATTTTGATTAGGAAATAATTTTTTTCGCTGTTAAGCTCATATTGTTATTAGAATTATAGTTAGTGCAAGTAATACAAGGCTAATTACTGTAATGAATAATCTGATTTTTCTTCTTCGTTGTGCTTTCCTCCTTCTTTCTTCAAGCCTTTCTTTAAGGATAGATTCCAT
>OFBX01000041.1_pt1 | contig 11442 bp, 11 predicted proteins | sample 1520741 | NCBI WGS metagenome assembly OFBX01 (sample SAMEA3696450, study PRJEB22514) | metagenome | biome: water; feature: marine; material: hydrothermal vent | place: Pacific Ocean | collected 2014-08-16 | depth 1514 m | reverse complement strand
CAACCGATAATACCTCACTTGCCTTCGTAGCTCAGCTGGATAGAGCAGCCGCCTCCTAAGCGGCAGGTCGAACGTTCAAATCGTTTCGAGGGCACCAACACACACCAAGTCGGCGTACAATAAAACTATCAACAACTACCGGAGATAGTAATGAATAAAAAACTCGACACTAAAGCTGTTGCACTTGCTTTTGGCATTCTATGGTCATTAGGTATTCTCTTTATGTCAATCATTGCGTTAACATCTACAACTTACTTGCATAATATTGTTGATTTCATGTCAAGCGTTTATCTAGGATATTCATTAAGTCTTACTGGTGTTTTGACAGGCATGGTTTGGGCATTTTTTGATGCAGCAATTGGTGGCTTGGTATTCGCGTGGCTGTACAACAAACTAGCGAAATAAGCACTTAGCTAGGTATAATCAACGACATATTAATACTTGGGTTAACCCTATGTCTGGCAATTCTTTTGGAAAATTATTCACCGTCACCACTGCAGGTGAATCACATGGTGAGGCGCTGATTGGTATTGTTGATGGCTGCCCTCCTGGCATGGCACTGACTGAAGCTGACCTTCAAGGTGATCTTGATCTTAGAAAGCCAGGTACTTCTCGCCACACCACGCAACGCCGTGAAGAAGACTTAGTAAAAATTTTATCCGGTACCTTTGAAGGCAAAACTACCGGTATGCCAATTGCGCTAATTATCCAAAATACCGATCAACGATCAAAAGACTATGGCAACATTGCCAATACTTTCCGCCCTGGTCATGCTGATTACACTTATGATCAAAAATATGGTTTTAGAGATTACCGCGGTGGTGGCCGTTCTTCTGCGCGTGAAACTGCGATGCGTGTTGCTTGTGGCGGTATTGCCAAGAAATATTTAAAAGAAAGTCTAGGTATTGAAATCAAAGGTTACTTGTCACAACTCGGCCCGATTACCTTTGACAATTTTGATTGGAATGAAGTGCACAACAATCCATTCTTCTGCCCTGACGCGAACAAAGTTAAAGAGTTAGAAGATTACATGGATGCACTACGCAAATCCGGTGATTCGATTGGTGCACGTGTTAATGTGGTTGCTACGAATATGCCATCCGGTCTTGGCGAGCCAATCTTTGATCGCTTAGAGGCAGATATTGCTCACGGCATGATGAGTATTAATGCGGTTAAAGGTATTGAAATTGGCGCAGGATTTAACTCGATTACCCAAAAAGGCACTGAGCATCGTGATGCTATTACTATTGACGGCTTTAAATCCAACCATGCAGGTGGCACATTGGGTGGTATTAGCTCAGGCCAAGATGTACTAGTTTCAATCGCGCTTAAACCAACTTCAAGTTTGCGTTTACCTGTTGAGAGTATTGATAAAGAAGGAAACCCTATTGAAGTAATCACCAAGGGTCGTCACGATCCATGTGTCGGTATTCGCGCCACCCCGATTGCTGAAGCTATGTTGGCGATGACGATCATGGATCATGTGATGCGTCATCGTGCACAAAATACAGGGGTTAAATCCTCTACACCGGTCGTGCCAGCCAAAGCATAACACCGCTAAAAAATAAGGAAAAACCCTATGTTGTTTACACTGATTAACAAGTACGCATCTGCAAACCCTAAAAATGATATTTTATCTGGCTTAACTGTTGCCCTTGCATTGGTACCTGAAGCGGTTGCTTTCGCTATAATTGCTGGCGTTAATCCGCTGGTTGGTTTATATGCTGCCTTTACTATTGGTTTAGTGACTTCAATTGCAGGCGGTCGCCCAGGTATGATTTCTGGCGCAACAGGTGCAATCGCTGTAGTAGTTGCCCCTTTGATTGCTTTAGTTCTTGAGCAAGGCGCTACACTTGCCCAGGCAACAGAGTATTTATTTGCTGCAGTAATCTTGGCTGGATTCTTGCAAATATTATTTGGCGTACTTAAGTTAGGTAAATTCATTCGTTTAGTGCCGCACCCTGTGTTTTTGGGCTTTGTGAACGGCATTGCTTTGGTTATCTTTGCCGGGCAAATCAAACAGTTTGAGTTAAAAGATGGTACATGGATTACTGGTGAACCATTAATGATTATGCTAGCTATTGCTGCAGCAACCATGGCGGTTATTCATTTCTTGCCAAAAATTCTAAGACCGTACCTGCAATCTTAGTTGCAGTCATTGCGGGCACTTTAGCAGTAATTACTCTAGGTATTGAAACGCGTACCGTTGGCGATATAGCTTCTATTAAAGGTGGTTTCCCGCCATTCCACATGCCAAATGTGCCATTTGACTTAGAGATGTTAAAGCTGATATTTCCTTTTGCAGTCACAATAGCAGCAGTTGGTCTAATTGAAAGTTTGTTAACCTTAAATCTTGTTGATGATCTGACAGAAACTACCGGACAACCCAACCGCGAAAGTGTCGGCCAAGGCCTTGCAAACTCAGTAACCGGGCTTTTTGGTGGTATGGGTGGTTGCGCCATGGTGGGCCAGAGTATTATTAATGTCAAATCAGGTGGTCGTGGTCGCTTATCGGGTATTGTTGCTTCGCTTGCGTTATTAGCGTTCATTGTTTACTTATCTGAATATGTTGAAATGATTCCTATTGCTGTATTGGTTGGCGTGATGATGATGGTGGTGATCGGCACATTCCAATGGTGCACATTAAGGTTGTTTGGCAAGGTGCCAGTACTAGATGTCATTACTGGTATCTCAGTAGCGGTAATCACTTTATGGACTAGTGATTTGGCTTTAGCAGTCGTTGTTGGTGTCATTCTATCTGCCTTATCTTTCGCGTGGGAATCAGCCAGCAAGATTTATATTAAGCAAACTCAAAATGACAATGGTGATAACATCTATAAAGTTAAAGGCACCTTATTCTTTGCCTCAAAAGAACACTTTCAAGAATTGTTTGACCCTAAATCAGATACAGACAATGTATATATTGACTTTGAAGATGCTAGAGCATTAGACCACTCTGCTATTCAGGCCATCGACAAACTGGCTGAGCGTTACAGAAGAGCGGGTAAAACTTTGCACTTACAGCACCTTAGCGCTGAATGTCGATTACTACTCGAAACCGCCAAGGGTTTAGTTGAGGTTAACGTACTAGAAGACCCTACTTATCACGTAGCTGACGACAAAATTGCCTAACGTTACTTGAAAATCTGCTCTAATATTTGTACAATATAACTATATTAATAAATGTTAGAGGCGGTATATGAACAAAATCTTACCAATCATCGCACTATTAGCATCAACTCTAGCAAGTGCACACGGGCCTTTTCAATCAGGGTTTTTTAACCAGGGATTTAACGATGGGTTCTGGCGCGACTTTAATCGACAATTTCAACAACTAGACCATGAGATAAACCGACTACAATATTCGGCAAATCGTTTTAATTCACAATCAAGGCAATACTTTGATAAAGACAATAATAGCTATGTAGTTGAGATCAAAATATCAGGTCTTGGTAAAAGCGATATAGATATTTCTACCAACAAGAATATGTTGATCATTAAAGGCGTAAGCAGTAGTGAGAAAACTTCTACCAATCGAAGCGCTCGATCATCATCAAGCTTTTCTCATTCGTTATCTATTCCTAGTGATGGCGACAAAGACAACATCAGTTCAGACTTTAATGACGGCGTTTTAAAGGTATCAATTCCAAAGTTAGATAAGCCAATATCACAGATTAAGAAGATTACTATTCAGTAGTTACTTACCAGGCTCATCACCCCAGAGTAGTTTGTGCATTTGCACTTGCATGCGTACATTAAGTTGCTTACTTAGGATCCAATCAGCCAGCTGTGTTGGTGTTATTGCATCAAACACCGGTGAGAATAAAACACCAGCTTCGGTTGGATATTGGTTAACAATATCAACACTCCAGTCAAAATCGGCTTTGGATCCAATCACAAACTTCAGTTGGTCCTTAACCTCAAGCTTGGCAATATTGTCATACTTGTTGTGCTTGGATTCATTTGATGATGGGGTTTTAACGTCCATCACAATTGACACGCCCGAATTTACAGCACCAATATCAATACTGCCACTGGTTTCTAATGACACTTGATAATCATCCTTAATCAGCGCATCTAACAAAACATGGCAATCAATTTGGGCGAGTGGCTCGCCACCAGTGACACATACATAGCGTGTATTGTATTGTTTAACTTTAGAGAGTATCTCATCAATACTGAGCATATTATTGCCTTTAAAGGCGTATTCAGTGTCACAATACGTGCAACGCAACGGACAACCAGTCAGACGTACAAATACGGTTGGTAGACCCACCTCACGCGCCTCACCTTGCAGTGAGTAAAATATTTCGTTAATGTTTAAATTGACCATCTTTGAGTTGTTTAATTTGGTTACGTACATCCGCTGCTTTCTCAAATTTTAATTCTTCTGCAAAAGCGTACATTTGTTTTTCTAATGCTTTAATCTCTTTGGCTAATTGCACCGGAGAAAGCTGCCTTTGAATGTTCTCATTCACCATATTATCGTCATTTTCTTGACTGGTGATATCGGTATCTAAGATATTAATAATTGGCTTCACCACGCCCTTCGGTGTAATGTTGTGCTTTTTATTATAAGCTTCTTGTCTTTCTCGACGTCTATTGGTTTCACCCATGGCACGCTCCATAGAGCCAGTGATTCGATCTGCATACAAAATCGCCCTACCATTCACATTACGCGCTGCCCTTCCCATAGTTTGAATCAGTGAGCGCTCAGAACGAAGGAAGCCTTCTTTATCTGCATCTAAAATCGCCACCAAAGACACCTCAGGAATATCCAAGCCTTCTCGAAGCAAGTTAATCCCCACTAGTACGTCAAACACGCCTAAACGTAAATCACGAATAATTTCTACCCGCTCAACCGTATCAATATCAGAATGTAAGTAGCGCACTTTAACACCATGATCGTTTAGATAATCACTCAGCTGCTCTGACATTCTTTTGGTTAAAGTGGTAACCAACACGCGCTCACCAACTTTCACACATTTGTGTATCTCGCTCAGTAGATCATCTACTTGAGTATCGACAGGACGTACATCAATTTCAGGGTCGAGCAGCCCGGTTGGTCTAACTACCTGCTCAGCAATCACATTTGATACCTCTAACTCATAAGCTGCAGGTGTAGCGGATACTAAAATGCATTGGTGTGCACGCTCTTCAAATTCGTTAAACTTTAAGGGGCGGTTATCTAGTGCACTCGGCAGGCGAAAACCGTATTCAACCAACGTGGTTTTACGCGCCCGATCACCCTTGTACATGCCACCTATTTGACTTACGGTTACATGCGACTCATCCAATATCACCAATGCATTATCAGGCAGATAATCCATCAACGTTGGTGGCGCTTCACCAGGCTTTCTACCGGATAGATAACGTGAATAATTTTCAATACCATTGCAATAACCCAGCTCACGCATCATCTCAATATCCATTTGTACACGCTGAGTTAAACGCTGCTCTTCTACCAATTTATTCATTGATAACAATTCTTTACGTCGCACTTTAAGCTCAGCCTTGATATCGTCTAAGGTATTAAGAACTTTAGACTTGGGAGTAACGTAGTGTGTTTGCGGGTAAATAGTAATACGTTGCAAAGATTTAAGCTTTTCACCCGTTAAAGGGTCGAACCAATACATTGCCTCAATTTCATCGTCAAACATTTCAATACGGATGGCCTGCTCTTCAGAATCTGCCGGGAAGATATCAATCACCTCGCCCTTAACCCTAAAGTGCCCTCGTATTAAGGTGACATCATTGCGCGTGTATTGCATTTGTGACAAGCGTGACAAAATTTCTCTTTGGTTGGTCACCTCACCTACGCTCAGATGTAATAGCATTTGCATATAACTGTCTGGATCACCTAAACCATAAATTGCTGACACACTGGCAATAATGATCACGTCATCGCGTTCAAGTAAAGACTTGGTGGCAGACAAACGCATTTGCTCAATCTGCTCGTTAATTGACGAGTCTTTTTCAATATAGGTATCACTCGCCGGCACATAGGCTTCAGGCTGGTAATAATCATAATAAGAGACAAAATATTCCACCGCGTTATTAGGGAAGAACTCTTTCATCTAACTGTATAGTTGCGCCGCCAATGTCTTATTAGGTGCCATAATCAAACTGGCACGCTTAGTCTGCTTAATCACATTCGCCAGAGTGAATGTCTTGCCTGAACCCGTTACGCCAAGTAGCGTTTGAAACTTCTCACCCGCATTCACACCATCCACTAAAGCCTTAATAGCTTTTGGTTGATCTCCAGATGGAGAAAATTGCGATTCTAGTTGAAATTTTTTACCCACTACGTGTAATTTTTCATTAACATAAAACCTTCGATTTTAAACAATTTAAAAGACAATGACAATTCTTTCGGATCGGGTTGGAAAAGTAAAACCTTCAGCCACACTTGCGGTAACCGCAAAAGCCAATGAGCTTAAAGCACAAGGCATTCAAATTGTACCCATGGGATCAGGCGAACCAGACTTTGATACGCCAGTAAATATCCAACAAGCAGGCATTGATGCGATTAAAAACGGGCAAACGCGCTACACTGCCGTTGATGGTACGCCAGATCTTAAAAATGCCATTATCGACAAATTTAAACGCGAGAACAACCTAGACTACTCAGATACCGAAGTGATGGTTTCATCCGGTGGCAAACAAGTCTTTTATAACCTCTGCCAAGCGGTTTTAGATAAAGGCGACGAAGTTATTATTCCAGCCCCTTATTGGGTAAGTTATCCTGATATGGTGATTTTGGCTGATGCCACACCAGTTGTTGTTGAAACCGGTTTAGAGCAAGATTTTAAAATCACGCCCAAGCAATTAGAAGCTAGCATTACCAACAATACTAAATTATTTGTGATGAACAGCCCTTCCAATCCAACAGGTGCGGTTTACACAAAAGATGAATTATTGGCATTAGCAGCTGTACTTCAAAAACACCCTCATGTACTCATTATCACTGATGATATTTACGAACACATTCGTTGGGGTGACGATGCCTTTATTAATATCGTCATGGCTGACACCTCACTTAAAGATCGCACCATCATTCTTAATGGTGTTTCTAAAGGTTATGCGATGACAGGCTGGCGCATTGGTTATGGTGCAGGCCCAGAAATTATCATTAAGGCCATGAAAAAGATTCAAGGTCAATCAACCTCTAACCCTTGTTCAATCGCTCAAGCAGCCGCATTAGAAGCCTTAAATGGTGATCAAAGCTTTATTGGCACCATGGTGTCTGCTTTTGAAGAAAGGCATGAATATATCGTTAATGCGCTAAACGCCATTGACGGTATTGAATGCCCAAGATCGCAAGGTGCATTCTATTCCTTCCCAAGAGTAGAAGGCTTAATTAAGCGTCTTGGTTTAAAAGATGATGTTGAATTATCTACCTATTGCTTAGAAGAGCTAAATATTGCCCTAGTACCGGGTTCAGCCTTTGGTGCGCCAGGCTATGTACGCTTCTCGTTTGCCACCAGTATGGAAAATATCAAACAAGCTGTTACTCGGCTCGGCAGTGTTTAGCTTTAAAAAAAGCATGTCATTTCATTTTTTAAGGTGTATATTGATTCATAAAGCATCTTGTTAATACCGTCATAAAAATGAAACATATAATATCAATAATTCTCTCAGCAATCGTAATATTGATTAGCCCAACACTCCACGCATTTCCAAATTCTACTCACAGCTTTCCAGTCAGTAAAGTATCTAATAATAACTTTGAAGATAGAGTTAAACCTTATGAATGGTACGAACAAAGATCTCAGCAAATGATGGAAAGAACTCGCCAAAGTGAAATTAGGTTTAACCAAATTAAACGCGATCACGATTGGCACCGGTAAACTTAATCGTTGAAAATTAACCTAATACTTATTCTAGTAGGTTAATCAAGAAAATAATTATAATCCGTTACTCGATTCAGCAACATTAGATAGTCTCAACACTAAGTTGTGCTTTAAAACACAAGATACTTCTTTCGCCCTCCCCCTCAGCGCTGAGTGGTTGTTATAGATAATTTATTCAAAAAAATATCTATTTATTTCCTTTTATACTTTTTTGCCTTTTTTACAGAAATACGGTGATGAAAGTCATTATTATTTTTTTGTGAATGTTGCAACTTTGGTGTATTACTTGCTCTAAAGTAAGGCACCAAACACTCCTCTCCATTACCTATTAAGTCACTGCGCCCCATTCGCTTTAACGCCTTTCGCAAGACGTCCCAGTTTTTAGGATCATGGTAGCGTAAAAAAGCTTTATGCAATTTTCGTTGTTGTCCACTGCGAGGGGTTTTGACTGATTCTGAACGTCGAGTGATTTTCTTTAGTGGATTTAATTCAGTGTGATAAATGGCAGAGGCTATTGCCAGAGGGGTAGGAATAAAGGCCTGCACTTGATCAGGCTTGAAGTCATTACGTTTCAACCAAAGCGCTAGACTCAGCATATCTTCATCACTGGTTCCTGGGTGAGAGGAAATAAAATAAGGAATTAAATATTGCTCTTTTCCTGCCTGCTTAGAATAACGATCAAACAGTTTTTTAAATTGATGATAAGAACCAATACCTGGCTTCATCATTTTTGACAAGGTATTTTCTTCAGTATGTTCAGGTGCAATTTTTAAACGTCCACCCACATGATGGGTAACCAATTCTTTGATGTATTCAGGATCCCGTACAGCTAAATCATAACGCAAACCTGAGGCAATAAAAATACGCTTAACACCTTTTAGATTGCGTGCGCGTCGGTACAATTTAGTCAGTGGCTTATGGTCGGTCCCCAGATTTGGGCAAATACCAGGATAGACACAGCTAAGGCGACGACAAGCAGTCTCTATCTTAGGATCCTTACATTGCAGGCGATACATGTTAGCCGTTGGGCCACCGAGGTCAGAAATATTGCCCTTAAATTCTTCATCTGTATCGCGGATAGTCTCAATTTCACGAATCACAGAGTCTTCAGAGCGACTTTGAATAATGCGCCCTTCATGCTCGGTAATAGAACAAAAAGTACAACCACCGAAACAGCCACGCATAATATTAATTGAAAAACGAATCATGTCAAAGGCAGGAATTTTCAGCTCACCATAAGCAGGATGCGGTTTGCGCGTATAAGGCAATTCAAATACACTATCAAACTCTTCCATTGACAAGGGAATTGGCGGTGGATTTAACCAAACATCGCGCTCACCATGGCGCTGCACTAGAGCTCTCGCATTGCCCGGATTTGTTTCTAGGTGAAAGACACGTGACGTGTGTGCATATAAATAGCGATCTTTTGCCACTTGTTCAAAAGAAGGTAAGCGAATAACCGTACTTTCTCGTTTTAAACCTTTGGTTCGATGGTCAAAATCAATCACCTGAACCGCCCCCTGATTGGGGTCAATTTTACTAGGCTTGGTCTGGTTATTCTTATCGCCACAACCCTGCTTATCCTTAGCAGATGTATCTGCATAAGGGTCCGTTTGTGGATGAACCAAGCTCTTATCAGCATCAATTTCGCTTGAATCTAAAACTGTCCAGCCTTCAGGAATGCCTTGTCGCATATAAGCCGTACCACGAATATCAGTGATTTGCTTAATATCTTCACCCGCCGCAACCCGATGCGCAACTTCAACGACAGCCCGTTCAGCATTACCAAAAAGCAGTAAATCTGCCTTGGAGTCAGGCAGAATGGAACGGCGAATGGTTTGTGACCAGTGATCATATTGTGCAATACGCCTTAAACTGGCTTCAATGCCACCAATAATAACAGGAATACCTTTGTAGGCCTCCTTAGCACGCTGAGTATAAACAGTCGTCGCACGATCAGGACGCTTTCCCGACATAGCGCCAGCAGTATAAGCATCATCAGAACGTGGTCTTTTCTCAGCCGTGTAATGATTCACCATAGAGTCCATATTACCCGACGCAACAGCGAAGAATAAACTAGGCTTTCCTAGCTGACGAAAGGCATCTGCAGAATGCCAATCAGGCTGAGAAATAATTCCCACACGAAATCCTTGAGACTCTAATAGACGACCAATAATCGCCATACCAAAACTCGGATGATCTACATACGCATCCCCGGTAACGATAATAATATCGCAGCAATCCCAGCCCAACTCATCCATCTCCTTGCGAGACATCGGCAACAATGGCGCAGGCACAAGCCCTTTCTTATGAGGCCAAAATTTGGGATAGGCATGGAGATTTTTAGGTGACAACATCATGATGTTAAATTATACAGTAACAAGCTAAATTATGAAAAATGGGCGCCCATTGGGAATCCAGTGTTTTCAATCAGACATAAAAAAAGCCTATCGCATAGGATAGGCCTTTATTTAATTGGCTCCTCGAGGTGGGCTCGAACCACCGACAAATGGATTAACAGTCCATTGCTCTACCAGCTGAGCTATCGAGGAATAAAAGAGAAATTATAACGGAATCTAGATTTGAGTCAATCTAAAAATCAGTTAATTTGGTGTTTTATTTGACTAGTAAGCGGGTGCAGGGAAATAGTTACCATTAGTAGGCACATAACCTAAGTAACCTTGTCTACCATAACCTTCAAAACGACCCTCGCCTCTTGTTTGACCACGGTTGTCAATCTGACCTTTATAGTATTGATCAGCATTACCTGTCGCATAATTTTTACCTTGACCAGTTAGACGATTTTGTAATTCGCCAACATACTTACCATCTGCTCTTGCATAACCAGTACTTTCGGTTTTGTTATTAGTTTTTAAATAAAAACCGATATCAGTATCATTTACCCAGTTATTGGCTGTACTCATTGGACCCCAATCAGCGTCTGAATTCATCGGACCCCAGTTAGTCATGCCGTCCATCGGACCGAAATTTGATCCCGAGTTAAATGGGCCCCAGTTAGAGCCTGAATTAAACGGACCCCAATTTGATCCCGAGTTAAATGGACCAAAATTAGAACTTGAGTTGGAATTAGAGTTAGAGCCCCATGGCATCCAAGAGTCAATTAAATTATCGCCACCATTATTAGTGTTGTTGTCCCATGGCATCCATGGTGATGCACTAGCAATGCTAGAAGCTAATAAAGTGATTGTAAATATTGTTTTTGTCATGTTGTTCATTTCATATTCCCCAAAATAAAAAATTGCTTTTGCATGTATTATACACTAATTATATTATGATTTTATAATATATTAACAATAGACGAAAAAAAAGAGGCGCTTAAGCACCTCTTTTTATTAACTAATTTTAAAAATTAATTATTTTGCAGCAGCAGGAGCGTTGCTTCCCGTGGCTGAAGCCATTGCATCTGCATAACCTTTAGCGTAAGCGTCTGCTTGGCCTTTAGCTGTTGCATCAGCAACACCTTTAGCGTAAGCGTCTGCAGTACCAGAAGCATTTGCATCGCCTGTACCAGAAGCAGAACCGTCAGCAGCGCCAGAAGCGTTAGTGTCAGTAGAGTTCTTAGTGTCAA
>OFBX01000034.1_pt1 | contig 15211 bp, 18 predicted proteins | sample 1520741 | NCBI WGS metagenome assembly OFBX01 (sample SAMEA3696450, study PRJEB22514) | metagenome | biome: water; feature: marine; material: hydrothermal vent | place: Pacific Ocean | collected 2014-08-16 | depth 1514 m | reverse complement strand
TCGCCACCGAAGGCTACAAGCACCAATCAAACTTCCAACGTTACCTTGAAGAGCGTTCAGATAAGCTTCGCGCTAAAGGTGTTACGGTTGACATTTGGAAATAGTCGTACTTAAAAAAACTATACCTTCTTCACAAACTCAGATTTAAGCTTCATGGCGCCGTGGCCAGGAATTTTGCAATCAATGTTATGATCACCCTCAACTAGACGAATATTTTTAACTTTAGTGCCAACTTTGACTGCAGAAGATGTGCCTTTAATTTTCAAGTCTTTAATCACACTAACCGTATCACCATCATTTAGAATATTACCATTAGCATCTTTAACCACAACCTCTTGATCAATAAGGTCAGCTGCTGAAAATTCATAAGCACACTCCGGGCAAATAAGGAGATTACCATCCTCGTATACATACTCAGAATTACATTTTGGACAGTTAGGTAAGTTCATAAATTAAACCGTAAATGGGTATTTAACAGGGTCATGATGCTCGTAACCAACTAACTCAAAATCATCCATGGTTACCCAGGTTTCTAGATCTTCCAGGGTTTTGATTTCAGGATTAATTTTTAACGATGGTAGTGGTAATGGCTCGCGGTCAACTTGTTCATTTTTAAAGATTTCCACTTGGTTTTCATACAGGTGCACATTCGACAAATGATGACGCATTTTCTTGGCTTTTTTACCGGTGATTTGCGCAGTAATGAGGAGTAAAAATGCCACTTGAAAATGATTAAATTGTTGGCCTAATGCATAGTCACTACTACGTTGATAGCTCTCTAAATACAGATCATCACCCAACAAATTAAAATGATGTGTGTGCATACACGCCGGCAAGCAGGCACGATGAATCAGATTAGGGTGATTAAAGGTCATGATCTCACGTCTGTCATCTACACCCTTTGATAAATCAGTCACAATCTTTTTGTATTGATCGAGTGGCTCATCATTTTCAATGCCTGGGAAAGCACGCCCTATCACACCGTAACACATACCCATATCATCCTTACCTTTACGATACGGATTATCAAGCCAAGCTTGATTGTCATTGGCATTGGCATTCCAAGTATTACAACCAATTTCCCTAAACTGTGCAGCAGAATCATAACCGCGAATATAACCCAACATTTCAGCGATGGCTGATTTCCAGAATAGTTTTTTGGTGGTGACGACTGGTACAGTGCCATCACTTAGATCGTGCTCAAAAGTCGCGCCAATAATGGCGAGCGTTTTTTGCCCAGTACGTGCATTAGATAGCCATACGCCTTCATCTAAAATTCTCTTACCAATATCTATGTATGCTTTCATGCTTGCTGTCTGTTTGCTTTATAAAGTAAGTAAATGCCCAATATTATCATTGGTAGGCTTAATAATTGGCCCATGGTTAACCAATCAAACGCCAAGTAACCTAACTGAACATCCGGCACTCGGACGAATTCAATTATAAATCTAAACAGACCGTAGAATATCAAAAATAAAGCGGAAACAGACATTAGTGGACGAGGCTTAGCACTGAACACCCAAAGAATAATAAACAGTACCAAGCCTTCTAAAAAAGCCTCATACAGTTGTGAGGGATAACGACTCACGCCCTGCTCTTGGATATACATACCCATAGGGCTGGTAGTCACCTTACCCCAAAGCTCACCATTGATAAAATTACCCATTCTGCCAAAACCTAGCCCCAATGGAACCAGTGGTGCAACAAAATCCATCGTAGCAAAAAAAGTTTTATCGTATTTACGATTAAATAAAACCATCGCCAACAGTACACCTAAAAAGCCACCATGGAATGACATGCCACCGCCCTGAATAGCAAAAATTGACAATGGATCAGATAAAAAATTAGGTAAGTTGTAAAACAACATGTATCCGATTCGGCCACCAAGCACAACGCCGAGTGCACCATAGAAAATCATGTCTTCTGTTTGCTGTGTGTTCCAATCAGACAGTTGTTTGGCGCGAGAATTGGCCAATAAGTAAGCGGCTAAAAAAGCCATTAGATACATTAGACCGTACCAGTAGATTTGTACAAAGCCTAAATCTAGGGCAATAGGATTAATATCAGGGTAAATCATGATTGATTAAGATGGTGCGCTCGAGGTGATTTGAACACCCGACATTTGGCTTCGGAGGCCAACACTCTATCCAGCTGAGCTACGAGCGCATATTTCATTTCATGCGAAAGTAGTTAAAGTGTGTAATTCTAATTAGTCGTCGTCAGAGCAAAATACTGCTTGCATATTGGCAACGAGCTTCAAAATTTTAGTATCTTTAACTTTGCATAAAATTTTATTACCATCACGCCGCGATTCAACAATACCTTTAGTTCTAAGAATATCAATGTGTTGTGAAATATTTGACTGTGAAGATCCAACTTGCTTAACAATCTCTAACACTGGCAGTTCATCATTTTTAAGTGCGCATAAAATCTTTAAGCGCAATGGGTGTGCCATCGCTTTTAAAGCTTTGGTCGCCTTCTCAATATCTTCTTCTTTTTCTAATAAATTCATTTCACTCATTGTTAATTCCCTATCTCCCTGTGTTAATTAAATTCTACCTAGCATGCCATAAACGCCATATCTTCTTGCCTTAATTACTACCATTCTTTGGTAATAATTAATTAAGCTGTCATGGTTAAGTGCAATATCAAAAATTTGCCACTTGCTAGTAGATTGACTCTTATGAAACGATAAATCAAGATTAAAGCCAAATCTAGAATAGCCATTTGCTTTAAGCTTAACAATAATATTACCACCCGTTACTGGTCTTGCAGAAATAAAATTAAAAGAGCTTGAACGACTTTGGGCTAGTCTTGATAATAAAGTAGTAATGATATTTTGTTTTAATCTATTTGAGAAAAACTTTACTTCGTCTTCACTTAAACTAACTTTAGAAACCAACAACACTTCATCGGCAATATAATCAAAATCAAATAATGGAGCAATTTCTGAATCAACTAAAAATTTCACCATTTGCGGCGAATAATTTGCTGCAGTGGTTAATTGGTTAAGTTTAACGATGGTTGATTGAATTACTTGAACAGGCCCTTCTGTTGTTGTTTGTGGTGCTTCTACAGCAGTACCTTCTTCATTTGCAAGCACTACCGGGGATAGTAATACGCTTAACGTCAATAAAATGACATTCAATCTTTTCATTTTTTCTCCATAATCTAAAAATAAAACCAAGTAAAATCCGAAATAACCTGTGGCTATTTCACAGTATTATATTTAAACTTCTTATAAGCAAACAATTATATTATGACTTTCTTTAAATTATTTAAGCATTCATTATTTTTATTATCTTTTTGCGCCTTTTTTGCCACTACTCCAGCCTATGCCCAAACCGAAGCTGAGAAGCAAAGATTAGAGGCTTTCTTTGAAGATTTAGAATCATTTACTAAAGTTTTTAGTAACATCAAACAACTGTATGTTGATGAAGTCACTAATAAAGAATTGTTCGAAGATGCAATCAAAGGCATGGTGACAGGGTTAGATCCTCATTCTAATTATCTAAAACCTAAAGAACAAAAAAATCTACTTGAAAGTGCTTCAGGAAAATTTGGCTGATTGGGTATTGTGATTGGTATGAAGGACGACGCCATCCAAGTCATCTCCCCTATTGACGACACACCTGCTTATCGAGCAGGCATTCAAGCAGGTGATTTAATTGTAAAAATTGGCGATAAGCCTGTACGTGACATGACACTAGAAGACGGTGTTGAATTAATGCGAGGTGAGCCGGGTACTGATATCCAAGTAACCATTGTTCGTAAAAATAAAAAACCTTTTGTGGTTGAAATTACACGTGAAATTATTACCATTACTTCGGTTAAAGGTTATTTGTTAGAAAAAGACATTGGCTATATTCGTATTTCTAGCTTTCAAAATCCGAGCGCTAATTTATTAAAAGAAACACTGGATAAATTGGTTAAGAAAAATGATGGTTATTTAGAATCATTGGTTCTTGACATGAGAAACAACCCTGGTGGCGTGTTAGAGGGTGCAGTTGATATAGCCAACTTATTTATTGATAAAAAAGGCCTGGTGGTTTATACCGAAGGTCGTATCCCAAGCTCGAACCTGAAATTCAAAACCGAGCCTGGTGACATAATGCTTGGCTCTCCAATTGTCGTGCTAATTAACGAAGGTTCGGCTTCGGCTTCGGAAATTGTTGCTGGTGCATTACAAGACCATAAGCGCGCCATTATTATGGGCAGCACTTCTTTTGGCAAGGGCTCGGTTCAAACTATTATTGAGCTCGATGGTGGTTACGGCCTAAAAGTTACCACAGCGCGTTATTACACACCATCAGGTCGCTCTATTCAAGCCAAAGGCATTGAGCCCGACATTGCTTTAAAAAATATCAGTCTTGAGAATGAAAAAGAAGACAGCGTACTTGGTGATACCAAAGAAAGTGATTTAGACGGCCACCTGGAAGTTGAAGATCCTTCTCAATTATCTGATGAAGAAATTATCACCGCGCAAGAAGATAAAAAATCTGAAGAAGATAAAAAAGTCATTAAGAAACTTAAAAAAGATTACTTTGTGCACGAAGCGACTAATCTACTTAAAGCATTGACAGTTTTGGGTAAATAATTGATGGCTGTTGTTCTTTCAGTTGCGAATCAAAAAGGTGGTGTGGGTAAAACCACCACTGCTGTTAATTTGAGTGCCGCTTTAAAAGCCATTAAAAAACGTGTGTTACTGATTGATATCGACCCTCAGGGCAATGCCACAATGGGCTGTGGTGTTGATAAATACAGTTTAGAAAATTCAGTTTGTGAACTGCTGTTAGATGAATGTAGTATTGGTGAAGCAACGGTGCATGCCCCTGGCGTTGAGATTGATATACTACCCTCTAACACCGATTTAATTGCAGCGGAAATCGCTCTACTTCAGCGTGAAAAATCTGAATACAAATTAAAACAAGCCATTGCCAAAGTAGAAGATAAATACGATTACGTGGTAATCGATTGCCCGCCTTCACTTAACATGCTTACGATCAATGCCTTTACCGCATCTAATGGTATTATCATCCCAATGCAATGTGAATACTATGCGTTAGAAGGTTTGACTGCGCTAATACAAACCATTGAAAAAATTCAAGCCACTACTAATCCTGACTTAGATATTACTGGCATCGTTCGCACTATGTTTGATACACGTAATAATTTATCTAACGAAGTGTCAATTCAATTGTTGCAGTATTTTTCACACAAAGTATTTAAAACAATCATCCCTAGAAATGTAAAATTGGCTGAAGCACCAAGCTTCGGTCAGGCGGCAATTAACTACGCCAGATCATCTAAAGGGGCAATTTCATATGTCTCACTAGCAAGTGAAGTAATTAGAAAAACATCGATAAATTAAAATGGCAAAAATTTCAAAATTAGGACGTGGATTAGATATATTACTAGGGCAAGTCTCTTCTGCGGACAATCAATCTAACTCTGATCACAACCTTAAATTATTAAGTGTTGATGCACTACAGCGTGGAAAATTTCAGCCTAGAGACGATATTGACCCTGACACACTAAATGAGCTTGCTGATTCAATCACTTCCCAGGGTGTTATTCAACCACTGGTTGTTCGTAAAGTCACTTATGATAAATACGAAATTATTGCTGGTGAAAGGCGCTGGCGTGCAGCCAAAATTGCAGGCTTAGACGAAGTCCCTGCTATTGTTCGTGAAATTGATGATCAAGTCGCCTTAGCGATTGGTCTTATTGAAAACATTCAACGTGAGTCATTGACACCACTTGAAGAGGCAAGAGCACTACAGAAATTGATTGAAGATTTTAAAATGACACACGAAGAAATTTCACATGTTGTGGGTCGTTCTCGCTCCGCAGTGAGTAATTTGATTCGTTTATTACAACTCAATGAGTCTGTTAAAGATCTGCTAGGAAGTGGCAAGATAGAAATGGGTCATGCGCGTGCATTATTATCACTTAAAGAAGATAAACAATTCGATGTTGCTAATCAAGTTATTCAACGCTCTTTATCGGTTCGTCAAACGGAAGAGCTGGTCAAGCGTGTATTAAATCCAAAACCTAAAAAATCCACCGAAGTGGATCCGCACATCACATCACTGATGCAATCTCTAAGTAAGACACTAGATTCAAAAACTGAAATCAAACAAAACAATAACAAAGGTAAAATTATTATTCATTACTCATCTTCTGATGAGCTTGATAATATTCTCAAACACATCAATTAAGCGCTTTAGTCATCCCAGATGACTGCTGTGTATCGCTAGCCCTCCCGGAGGATTGCTTTATGTCGCTAACCATTCCAGATGACTGCTGTAAATCGCTAGTCAAATCCTCCGACTCGATCTAATTTTAAAGAGTCATCATAGTGCATCCAAATACCAAAAGCTTTACCAATAATATACTCTTCTGGAACAAACCCCCAGAAACGAGAATCACTACTACGGGCACGGTTATCACCCATGACGAAATAATGTCCGTCTGGAACCTTTAACTTAGGAGCGACTTGAGAATGCCCTTTTGGATCTAGCAATATATCATGCGGATTATTATCTAATAATTCACGTTTATGCTTAAACCCTGTCATTTTTACACCTGACTCAACACCTTGATAAAGACCCAAGTCTTGATAAGCAATCTTTTCATCGTTAACACGCAAATGATCTGATGAATAACTAATAACGTCTCCTGGAAGACCTACAACACGCTTAATAAAATCAGCGCCTTTGTAATCTGAATTTTTTTCATAATTTGGATACCTAAAGACAATGACATCACCTCGTTCTGGTTTTTTAAATTCTACGATTTTTTTATTAAGCACTGGCAAACTAATGCCGTAATCAAACTTACTGACCAAAATAAAATCACCGGTTAGTAAGGTTGGCATCATTGAGTTTGATGGAATTCTAAAGGGTTCAACCATAAAACCCCTGAGCAAAAATACCAACAATAAAACAGGGTAGAATTCAGCGGACCATTGCACTAGCTTAGGTCGGTTTAAATATTTTTCTGACTTGTTAAACCTTAAAAAACAAACAAAATAAAACCACTTACTAATAAAGGATTTATTTTTAGGCGTTTCTATTGATTCAGTTGATTTTTTTTCAAATAAAGTATCAACAAAAACAATGATAAAGGCAATAATTAGAAATAATGCTAGATAAGAAGAGACGTCCCACGCAAAGAAAGGTGATGCATTTTCAATAGTCATAATTAAATAAAGGAAAATAATAAAAAAGTTATTATATAATAATTTCTTTTTATTATTATTTACATTGGAGAAAGTTAAATGGCATTAGCTGATTTAGAAAGAGACGCTCACGGTTACTTGGTTGACTTAAACGCATGGAATGAAGATATCGCTGCAGAACTTGCAGAAGAAGAAGGTGTTAACTTAACTGAAGATAGCTTCAAATTGATGAATTTCTTACGTGAAGAATATATCAACAACAATGCCAATCAACCTAACGAACGCAATATGGTTAAAGGTTTAAAAGCTGATTGGGAAGGTAAATTAACCACTAAAGAACTATACACTCTATTCCCTAAAGGCCCTGCTAAGCAAGCAGGTAAAATTGCAGGCCTACCTGAAACAAAACGTAAGGGTGGCTACTAAGCACTCATCCTTAAAAACTAAAAAGGCGCTCATTGAGCGCCTTTTTTAATGTCTTACAGCTATTTGTTTAAACTTCCACGATATCCATGCCTGCACTATTAGCCAGTGCGACAAAGTTAGGAAACGAGGTCATAACATTATCCACACCATCAATTTCGATTGCGTGTTCGCATCGTAAAGATGCCACAGCAAACGACATCGAAATCCGATGATCATGGTGTGACTTGATTATTGCTGTTGGTTTTTGAAAAACACCACCTTGAATCTTAATGCCGTCTTCTAACACTTCGTTTTCAATGCCCAAGATAGTTAGTCCGTCTGCCATTACTTGAATACGGTCCGACTCTTTAACTCGAAGCTCTTTAGCACCCGTTAATACTGTTTCGCCTTGTGCACAACTCGCCGCAATGAACACGGCTGGAAACTCATCGATTGCTAGTGGAACCAAAGATTCTGGGATGTGAATACCCTTAAGTTCAGATGATTGAATGCGAATATCAGCCAATAGTTCACCGCCAATTTCACGTTCGTTTGATAAGCTAAGGTTTGCACCCATAAGCTTTAAAATATCAATCACACCGGTGCGTGTTGGATTGACATTAACACCGGTTAAAGTCACATCAGCCTGTGGTGCAATAGCGGCTGCAACCATAAAAAATGCAGAAGAAGAGATATCACTTGGCACTTGAATCTCAGTGGCTGTTAATTCTCCACCACCGGTTAAACACATTTGATTATTATTCACACGCACATCATAGCCCAAGCCTTTTAGCATGCGCTCAGTATGGTCACGTGTGGGTGCTGGCTCAGTCACACAGGTATCGCCCTGTGCGTACAAACCCGCTAACAGCACACATGATTTCACTTGCGCAGATGCCACAGGAAGATCGTAATGAATGCCTTTGAGTTGTTGTCCGCCTTTAATCTTAAGTGGTGGTTTACCATCATCACTATCAATTAATGCACCCATCTCAGTCAATGGGTTAATCACCCTACCCATTGGACGCTTTGATAACGACTCATCACCAATTAATTCACAATCAAAATCTTGTGCGGCCAAGATACCTGACATAAGTCGAATAGAAGTACCAGAATTACCCAAATCAAGCGGTTTCGAAGGTTTTTTTAAGCCATTGATACCAACACCATGAATCGTCACATTATCGCCTTCACGCTCAATTTCAACACCCATGGCTTGAAACGCTTTTAAAGTAGACAGTGCATCTTCACCTTCTAAAAAACCAGTGACTTTGGTAACGCCTTTAGCAAGCGAACCCAACATAATGGAACGATGGGAAATTGATTTGTCACCTGGTACTTTTAATTGACCTGATAATGAATGTGCCGGTTGGGCAATAAATTTACTCATATACTTTTTAATTAATCTTTAATCCAATCATCTCGTGCAGATTTAGCCTCGACAAATAACTTTTCTAACGCTTCTGATTGATTGTTTTCAATCAAGTTTGACAACCCGTCTAGTGCTTGTTGGTAACCCTTAATATGCTTCACAATATCTGTAGAATTATTAAGGCAGATGTCACGCCACATAACAGCATCAGATGAGGCAATACGTGAAAAATCTTTAAATCCGCCTGCTGCATAATCACACGCATCAGGATTATTGGTAACCAAATAGTTCATTAATCCAAAAGCCAGCATATGCGGTAAATGCGAAGTCATTGCTAATAAATCGTCATGTTTTTGATGTGTCATTGTTTCTACTCGTGCTCCTAATGTTTGCCATAATTCAGACACCGCTTCTATTGCTTGTACGTCAGCATTGTCTTCGGGCGTGAGAATAACGCGTTTATTATCAAATAATGTACCATCACTAGCTTCTACACCGCTTTTTTCTTTGCCTGCAATTGGGTGTGCAGGAATAAATCTTGTGGGGACTTTGCCAAATACTTGTTTCGCAATATCAATCACGCTACCCTTGGTACTACCTACATCGGAAATGATTACTGCATCAGTAACATGTGGTTTGATAAGCCCTAAAACGGCGCCAAAGCTATCCACAGGTGTAGCGATTAATACCATATCTACATTTTGTAATGCAGTGGCAATATCCAAGCTATACTCATCAATAATGCCAAGTGATTTGGCTTTAATCAAGCTGTCTTCATGACGACCAAAACCAACAATAGTTTGTACTTGATTGGATTGTTTTAATCCTGCAGCAAATGAGCCACCAATGAGTCCAACACCAATAATACAAATTTTATCTATCATAAAACTGATTTTAACGCATCAAGAAATGTTTCATTCTCGTTTCGAGTACCGACTGAAACTCGCAAGTAGCCTTGCATTTCAACAGGACGCACAATAAAGCCTTTTTCTAATAATTTTTGATAAATCACTCCAGCATCTGTCACTTTCACTGCGATAAAATTTGCATGTGATGGGATGTAAGACAGACCTAAACGTTTGAACCCTTGCGAAAGTTGCAATAAACCATTTTTATTTGCAATCACTGATCTAACCAAAAATGCCTCATCAAAAATAGCAGCTGTCGCAGCACTTTGTGCAATATGATTTACATTAAACGGCTGACGAATACGATTTAAATAATCTGCAATTTCAGGGTTAGAAATAGAATAACCTACCCTTAAACCGGCCAAACCATAGGCTTTAGAAAATGTACGGGTAATAATTAAATTATCAAACTCATTTAGCCATCCAATCGATAAATCGGTAGCGTCTAAATACTCAATATAAGCTTGATCTAGCACCACAATAACCGAGCTTGGTACCTTAGATAAAAAGGCATAAATCGCATCATCACTCAGCAATGTTCCTGTTGGGTTGTTCGGGTTCGCAACAAAAATTAGCTTAGTATTATCCGTAATTGATGCAAGCATTGCATCCAAATCATGGCCAAAATCATTAGCAGGTGTTACAACTGCTGTTGCACCTAAGGCCTGAGTAACTAACGGATAAACCACAAAAGCATATTGTGAAAAAACCACCTCGTCTTCTGCCTGGCACACGTAAGCTCTAGCCACTAATTCTAAAATATCATTTGAACCATTGCCTAAGGTGATGCCATCAGCTAGAACTGACAAATGCTCAGCGATCGCTCGTTTAAGTTCAAAGCCATTACCATCTGGATATCGGCTAATTTCACTGCTGGCTAATTGTATCGCTTCTAACGCCTTAGGCCCTGGGCCCAAAGGGTTTTCATTGCTGGCAAGTTTAACCACATGATCCAAACCCAGCTCACGCTGTAACTCACTAATGGGCTTGCCTCCCTGATACGGACTCAGGGAAAGAATGGACTCACAAACACTCATAAAACGGCGACTGGATAAGAACCTAAAATATCAACTTTCAACACTGTGTCGGCAACTTTTTCTAATGCGGTTTGCACTTGTGATTCTTGTTGATGACCTTCAATATCAATCAGAAACAAATATTCCCATTTCACCCCAGGAATTGGATGGCGTGCGAGTTGCAAGATATTAATATCTTGCTCTTTGAAAGGCGCAAGCAAATCTAACAAAGCGCCAGACTCATGTTTAGTAACCACTAAAATTGATGTTTTGTCTTTACCTGAAGGTGCAACTTCTTCATTAGCTAACACTAAGAAGCGTGTGACATTGCCAGTTTTGTCTTCAATATTTTTAGCTACTCGCTCCAATACGTACAGGCTTAAAGCTGCCTCCGATGCAATCGCTGCTGCATGTGGCTCATCTTTGACAATTCGTGCCGCTAAGGCATTGGATGCCACTGGCTTGAGCTCAGCATTTGGATAATGATTACTCAGCCAACGCTGGCACTGATCAAGCGCTTGTTGATGCGCATAAATCGCCTTAATCTCTTGTGCTTGATCCGCCATCATTAATTGATGTTGGATTGAAATCTCAACCTCACCACAAATCTTTAAACCTTGAGAATACAACATGTCAACGGTACCACCAATTACACCATTTGAAGAGTTTTCAATCGGTACAACGCCATAATGCGCATTGCCTTTTTCAACTTGATGGAAAATCTCATCAATACTACCGCAATCGAGTGTCGATACTGCATGGCCGAAATGCTTTAGGGCCGCTTCTTGTGTGAAGGTTCCTTCAGGTCCCAAATAAGCAATATTAAGAGGTTGTTCTAATGCTAAACAGGCAGACATAATCTCACGGAAAATGTGTGCCATATCTTTATCTTTAAGCAAATTATCGTTACGATCAATAATCTTACGTAACACTTGAGCTTCACGCTCAGGACGGTAAAAAACACTTTGATCTTCTGAGGCTTTTTTAACTTCAGCTACAGCCGATGCTAGTTCAGCACGTGCACCGATTAGCGACTGAATCTCTTTATCCAGCGCATCAATTTCAATTCTCAGTTCATCCAGTGTTTTTTTAGCCATCTTTATGGTTAAAGACCTCTTACTGTTAAGATGCCTTCAATCTGTTTTAAATTATCGATTACTGTATCAGAAATTTCGCTCTCTAGGTCGATTAAAGTATAGGCAACATCATCTCTTGATTTATTCAACATATCAACAATATTTGCATCAGCATCAGCAACTGCTGTTGAAATTTGACCCACCATATTAGGGATATTTTTATGCGTAATTGCTAAACGCTCTTTACCTGCTCTTGGCATTTTTGCTTCTGGGAAATTTACCGAGTTTAAAATATTGCCATTTTCAAGGTAATCTTTAATCTGGTTTGCCACCATAATTGCGCAGTTGTCTTCCGCTTCAGCTGTTGATGCACCTAAGTGAGGTAGTGCAATAACGCGCTCATGGTTCTTCTTATCATCAATTGGGAAGTCCGTTACGTAGTATTTAACTTTGCCGGCTTCAAGTGCAGTGATTAATGCATCTTCGTCAACAATACCATCGCGTGCAAAATTAAGAATCGTTGCGCCTTCTGGTAATAAAGCAATACGCTCTTCGTTTAATAGATTCTTAGTACCTTCTACTAACGGCACGTGAAATGAAACAAAATCACTTTGTGAAAATAATTCATCAATACTGAGCGCCTGTTCAACATCTGCTGATAATTTCCACGCACTCTTGATGGTAATGCTTGGATCAAAGCCGATAACTTTCATACCAAGTGCGTGTGCCGCATTGGCAATTTGTACACCAATCGCACCTAGGCCAACAATGCCGAGTGTCTTACCTGGTAATTCTGAACCAGCATAATTCTTCTTGCCATTTTCAATCGCAGTTTTTAAGTTATCAAGCGGTAAGCCATTAACATAATTCCAAGCTTGGCAAATGTTACGACTAGACAACAACATTGAACTAATCACTAGCTCTTTTACTGCGTTGGCGTTGGCACCTGGTGCATTAAACACCACCACACCTTTGTCACTCATTTTATCCAGTGGAATATTGTTAACACCTGCGCCTGCACGGCCAACAGCCTTTAAATTATCGCCAATTTCCATATCATGCATTTTCGCACTACGAACCAAAATTGCATCAGGATTAGTAACTTCAGAAGCCACTTCGTAGCCCTCTCTAGGTAATTTATCTAAACCAATCGGTGAAATATTATTGAGTGTTTGTACCTTAATCATTATGCATTTTCCTTTTCAAAATCTTTCATAAAACTAACCAATGAATCAATACCTTCTTGAGGCATTGCATTGTAAATACTAGCGCGCATACCGCCCACTGAGCGATGGCCTTTGAGTGTGATCAAATCACGCTCTGCTGCTTTTTCTAAAAACAAACCATTCAGATCCTCATTGGCTAATAAAAACGGCACATTCATCCATGAACGATATTTTACAGCCACTGGATTTGAATAAAAATCAGAGTTATCAATCGCATCATAAAGCGTTTTAGCTTTAGTTTCATTAGTCTTAGCCATTGCGCTCAAACCGCCCTGCTCTTTTAACCATTCAAACACACGACCCGCCACATACAATGGGTAAGTTGCTGGCGTGTTGTACATCGAATCGTTATTTACTTGAGTTGTATAATCAAATAAAATCGGCTGATTTGCCACCACATTACCAATCAAATCTTCTCTAACGATAACAATCGTTAAACCAGAAATACTAATGTTCTTTTGTGCACCTGCATAGATCACACCGTATTTTGATACATCAATCTCACGCGATAAGATCGTTGAAGACATATCGGCCACTAATGGCATATCCACTTCAGGCACATAGTCAAATTCTAAGCCAGCAATAGTCTCGTTTGGTGTGTAATGTAAATAGGCGCCATCAGGGTCAATATTCCAGTTTGAAAAATCATCAATATTGGTGTATTTATTACCCGAGCTATCTGTGCAAATGTTGACATCGCAGTAACGCTGACCTTCGGCAATCGCCTTCTTTGACCAGTGACCAGTATGTGCATAATTTGCTTTAGTTTTGCCACGAAGTAAGTTAATTGGCACCATTGAAAACTGTGCTGAAGCACCACCTTGCAAAAACAAAACTTTATAGTTATCAGGGATGTTCATTAAGTCTCTAAGGTCTTGCTCAGATTTTTGCGCCATCGCCATAAAATCAGCACCACGGTGAGAAATTTCCATCACTGATGCTTTGGCATTGCCATACTCTAGTAATTCTTCTTGCATTAGTTTTGTCACCTGCGCTGGTAGCATGGCAGGCCGGCACTAAAATTGTAAACCTGACTCATCTTCACTCACTCCTACTTAATTATATAAAAATCAAAGATTTTACCTGAGAATAGCTATTTAATACTCCGTATCATGCTTATCAAAAGTATAATAGTTTCAGTTTTGAATCCCTGGAAGTTAGTTAAATTCTAACACTGCCCTCGCAACGGTAAAGTCCGATACAAATTCAAATAACAAATTAACAACTACGATGGGTGGTGCGTAATAGAAATACATTTTATGTATCTCTTTCTCGCGCTCGTTAAATGATTAACGGAGCAATCATGTATATCAAACAACTTTCTTTAGTAGCTGCTGTTTCAGTATTGACATTCACAACAGCAACAAATGCAATATTAGGCCCTATTCCCATTTATCTAAATACAGAGTATAGAACGGCCAATCCTGTTATTGGATCAATTGCATCTACCATCAAATTAGATAAATCTGATATTCTGAAAACAGGCGCTAATACTTTTACCGAACTTTTGGCGACCATTCCTGGTGTTTCATTTGAAGGTGGACAAGGAAACATAACAGCGCTGCGTATTCGTGTAATGAAGCAAGTCACACATTATTACTTGTTGATGGCAGTGTAGTTTCAGTTACCGCAACCCAACCAAATTTTGACGTAGTCCCGTTAGATCAGGTCGAACGTGTCGAAATCACTAAAGGCCCCTTTTCATCACTCTACGGACCAGGTGCTATTGGTGGTGTAGTTCATGTATTCACCAATAAAGAGTCTAAACCCGGAACACATAGTAAAGTTAGCTTTTCTTATGGCACCCATAATAGTAAAAAATTAACATTGAGCTCTAGCAGTAGCAATAATGGTAACTACATTAATTACGTACTAAGCGACTATCATACTGATGGTATTGATGCAACTAGTGATGGTGACTTAGACCCAATTGATAGGACTTCGGGAAGTCTTAATATTGGTGGTGTAATATCTGACAACACAAATGTCAAACTGAATCTATTAAAAACAAATGCTACCATTCAA
>OFBX01000032.1_pt1 | contig 15887 bp, 20 predicted proteins | sample 1520741 | NCBI WGS metagenome assembly OFBX01 (sample SAMEA3696450, study PRJEB22514) | metagenome | biome: water; feature: marine; material: hydrothermal vent | place: Pacific Ocean | collected 2014-08-16 | depth 1514 m | reverse complement strand
AAAATGATCATCATTAAACACCCGCTGGGTTTTTATAGTACTTACACGCAAAACCAAAGTCTAAAAGTGAAGCATGGAGACAAAATCAAAAAAGGACAAGTGATTGCCTTAACAGGTAAAGGTGATTTTTACTTTGAAATGAAAAAATTTGAAACACCGATTAATCCGCTCAAATACTTGAAATAACAGCTAAAATAAGCCACATGAATGAATTTTTACAAAATTTAACTCCACTTGAAATGGTCAGTATTTTATTTGCTGTGGCCTTTATTGCACATATTGTCTTAGGTGCTGTCCTTAGAAAAATTATTTCTCATGCCGGTAAAACTAAAATTCAATGGGATGACCATCTGATTAAAGCTGTTTCTGCACCACTAAAAGTACTGATTTGGTTTGGTTGGGTTTATTTCTCTATTAATGCTTTTAAAGGGCAAATCGAAGCCTTTAACAAAGTAGTAGAATATATCGATATTGTGCCAATCTTTATTATTACTTGGGGTGTAATCAGGGTTATTTCAGGGGTTGAGGCTTATTTAGTTGAGGCTGATAACAGCGTTAACAATGATTCGGTCCGCCTATTTACGCGACTGGTCAAAATTTTGGTAATTGCAGCTATTTTATTAGGCATTGCCCAACATTTAGGTTTCTCAATCTCTAGTTTGCTCACCTTTGGTGGTGTCGGTGGTATTGTCATGGGTTTTGCCGCTAAAGACATGCTAAGCAATATCTTTGGTGGGCTAATGATCCAAATGGACAAACCTTTTTCAACCGGTGATTGGATTCGTTCGACCGAATTTGAAGGTACGGTAGAAAAAATCGGCTGGCGCATGACCCGCATTCGAACCTTTGCTAAAAATCCAGTTTACATTCCTAACTCTATTTTTGCTTCAATCCCTATTGAGACACCATCACGTATGACCAATCGCCGTATCAAAGAAGTAGTGGGCATTCGTTATGATGATATTGCGCAAATACCGGTAATCGTTACTGAAGTAGAAGCCATGTTAAAAGCACACGAAGGCATTGATCAGTCTGAATCGTTGCGTGTTTATTTCAATTACTTTAATGCCTCTTCACTTGATTTTAATATTTATGCCTTTACCAATACCACTAGTAAAGATATCTATCAAAAAATTAAACAAGAAATCCTACTCAATGTTGCAGATATTATTGCCCAGCATAAAGCAGAAATTGCCTACCCAACACAAACACTACACATTCAAAAGTAATGCTGCTATCTAAATTATACATTCGCACTTTCGGGTGTCAGATGAACGAATACGACTCTAATAAAATGAGTGACGTACTTAAGCACTCTCATGGCTTAGCGCTAACCGATGATGCGCTGGAGGCCGATGTGCTCCTGCTGAACACTTGCTCTATTCGTGAAAAAGCCCAAGAAAAGCTGTTTCATCAACTGGGGCGCTGGCGTAAACTCAAAGACAAAAATCCAAACCTAGTGATTGGTGTCGGTGGCTGTGTTGCCTCACAAGAAGGCGAACTCATTTTAAAACGCGCACCCTATGTGGATATGATTTTTGGCCCGCAAACGCTACATCGCTTACCCAATATGCTGAGTGATGCACTGGGTGATAAAGGGGTTAGTATTGATATCTCTTTTCCAGAAATTGAAAAATTCGACCATCTTCCTGAGCCAGAAGCTAGTGGTGTAACTGCTTTTGTTTCCATTATGGAAGGCTGCTCTAAATACTGTACTTTTTGTGTGGTGCCTTATACGCGTGGTGAGGAAGTTTCACGCCCGTTTAATGACGTGATTAAAGAGGTTCAAATTCTAGCTGACCAAGGCGTTAGAGAAGTGAACTTACTCGGCCAGAATGTCAATGCTTATCAAGGCCTAATGGATGATGGTCAGAGTGCCGATCTAGCCTTACTCATTAACATCGTTGCCCAAATTGATGGTATTGACCGTATTCGCTACACAACTTCCCACCCAGTAGAATTCAGTGATAGTTTAATTCAAGCTTACGCCGAAGTGCCTGAGTTGGTCTCACACTTGCATCTGCCGATTCAAAGTGGCTCTGATAAAATTTTGACCCTAATGAAACGTGGCCACACTGCAATTGAATATAAATCAAAAATCAGACGTTTGCGTGAGATTCGCCCCGATATTTCTATCTCTAGTGACTTTATTATTGGCTTTCCTGGGGAGACCGATCAAGACTTCGACAACACTATGAAACTCATTAATGATATTAATTTTGACAAGTCCTTTAGCTTTATATACTCCCAGCGTCCTGGTACACCAGCGGCAAGCTACCCCGATGATGTCGATATGCAAGTCAAGAAAGATCGACTGAGCTTAGTACAAAAAACCATCGATGAGTCTACTGAGGTGATTTCAAAAGCCATGATCGGCAGTGTTCAAAAAGTCTTGGTTGAAAACAAAGCTAGGAAAGATGACAATCTATTCGGTAAAACTGAAAACATGCGCAACACTCACTTTAAAGGTGATGAAACTTTAATTGGACAAATTGTTAATGTAAAGATTACTGGCGCACGTGGTAACTCACTGATGGGTGAATTACATTCACCAAATATTCCTCCCCGAGGACTGCTTGATGTCGCTGGTGCTGTTTAACGCTTATGCACATAACCCTAGAAGTTGAAAATTCTGAACAATTAGCCAGCATTTGTGGCTCATTTGATCGCAACTTAGAAACCATCGCCAAAAGTTTAGATGTAGAAATTAACAACAAAGGTCAAGAGTTTGTTATTCATGGTGATAACAAACACACTGCTAGTCGAATATTGCAAGATTTATGCGTACTAGCAAAGACTCAGTCTATTAGTGCTCACGATGTTGAGATGAGTATTAAAGCTTACACTCAAGATAACTCACTCAATGAATCAGTTAATATTAAAACCAAGCGTAAATTTATTCATGTACGCTCTCTCAATCAACAACTTTACGTTAAAGCTATTCAGGATCAAGACTGCGTCTTTGGCATTGGTCCAGCAGGCACAGGGAAAACCTATCTTGCAGTAGCAAGAGCAGTTGAAGCCTTAGAGCGTTCAGATGTTAGGCGCATCGTTTTAGTACGCCCTGCGGTTGAAGCAGGTGAAAAACTGGGATTTTTACCCGGTGATTTAACTGAAAAAATCGATCCTTACTTACGCCCTATTTATGATGCTTTGTATGAAATGATGGGGTTTGATAAAGTCACCAAGCTGTTAGATAAAAATATTATTGAGGTCGCACCACTTGCTTTTATGCGTGGTCGAACTCTGAATGAAGCTTTTATTATTTTGGATGAAGCCCAAAACACCACTACAGAACAGATGAAGATGTTTTTAACGCGCATGGGTTTTGGTTCAAAGATGGTAATTACTGGCGATGTTACTCAAATTGACCTTGCCAGACCAAGCCAGTCAGGACTGTTGCACGCCATGAAAGTGTTAGAAAATGAATCTAGGATTTCATTTTGTCATTTTCACTCTAGAGATGTTGTAAGGCATAAACTGGTTCAGCGTATTGTACAAGCTTACGAACTCTTTGAATAATCCGATGAAAATCATTGTTGGTCTTTCTGGTGGAGTTGATTCTTCTGTCGCCACACTCCTGTTATTAGAACAAGGCTATGAAGTCGAAGCCTTGTTTATGAAAAACTGGGAAGAGGACGACACTGACGGCGTTTGCACAGCAGAGCAAGATTTATCCGATGCACAAAAAGTGGCTGACAAACTGGGTGTTAAACTTCACACCATTAATTTTTCAGCTGATTATTGGGATGATGTGTTTGATCATTTTCTAAAAGAACACAAAAAAGGTCGCACGCCAAACCCTGATGTTTTGTGCAATCAAAAGATTAAATTTAAGGTTTTCTTAGAGCACGCAATTTCACTTGGTGCTGATAAGATTGCCACGGGTCATTATGCAAGAATCCATGAAGACAACGGTATTTACCAATTACAAACTGGGCTTGATAATAACAAAGATCAAAGTTATTTTTTACACTTACTCAACCAAAATCAACTCTCAAAGAGCTTATTTCCACTTGGTGAAATCAATAAAGATGAGGTGCGACGAATTGCCACAGAAAATGGTTTTGTCACCGCAGATAAAAAAGATTCAACCGGTATTTGCTTTATTGGGGAGCGCAATTTTTCAGAATTTTTACAAACCTACCTACCTAAACAACAAGGCGATATTGTTGATCAAGATGGTCAATTTATCAAGCATCATGAGGGTTTGGCGTTCTATACGATGGGTCAACGTAAAGGTTTGGAGATCGGTGGTGGCTTTAGTAACTCAGGCGAACCTTGGTTTGTTGCTGATAAGCGTATTGATAGCAATGAATTAGTGGTTGTACAAGGCGATCATGTCTTGTTGTATCATCATAATTTAAATGCCTCTGACCCACACTGGATTGGAAATCCCCCAATATTACCGTTGGCATGCACCGCCAAAATACGGTATCGTCAACAATCACAACTTTGCCTTGTTCACCCAACTGATAATGGGCAGTTAAAAGTAACTTTTGATCAACCACAGCGTGCGATCACGCCAGGGCAATCAATCGTTTTTTATGATGATGATATTTGCCTAGGTGGCGCTATTATTGAAAACAGAAACTAGCATATAACAAATAATGGATAAATTAAAACAGCAAACCCTTGCCCTAGCCTCCCTACTGCAAACCACAGCGCTGGTTGAGCAGCTCGCCTCTACTGGCACTTGCGATGGAAAAAGCAATAAAGCCAGTTTAAAAAGCCTTATAAGTAACAGCACCAAGGTTGATGAGGTGTTTTCATCGCCCAAAGACCTGTCTATTGGCCTCAGGGCACTGACTAAAGCTTTTGGAAAAAAGAGTAAATCCATGCAGAATGTTATTTTTTACTCGTTAGCGTTAATCAATCTTGAAAAGAAACTGATGAAAAATAAAGCGCTTTTGTCACAGATATCGGGAGAAATTGATTTGATTAAAAAACAAGAATTTTTTGAAATTTCTCACTCTAATTCATTGGCGCGCTTAGCCGAGCTTTATAAAACCACTTTGGGTGAGCTTAATCCGAGAATCATGGTCAGTGGTGAGCAACTTTATTTGTCCAACCAACACACCGCCAATCACATTAGAGCACTACTACTAGCAGGTATTCGAGCGGTTTCTTTATGGAAGTCACAAGGCGGTAGAACTTGGCAATTATTACTGAATAAGAAAAAGACACTTAAATTAGTAAACACTATGGACTTTTAGCACTTAAGACTTTATAATTACGCGCTTTACTAACTTCAATTTTTTAAATACGATGGCTAATTCAGCAGGTTCAAAAAAACGCGCAAGACAAGCAGTTAAACGCAACAAACACAATTCACAAATTCGCGCTAAAGTTCGCACATTCGTTAAGAAAGTAGCTTACGCATTAGACGCTGGCAATAAAGAAGAGGCTCAGGGCGGTTTTGGTGCAATGCAAAAGATGATTGACCAGGCAGTTAGCAAAGGTTTAATGAATAAAAATCAAGCAGCTAGAAAGAAATCTCGTCTTAACGCACAGATTAAAGCACTATAAACTAAAACGTTTACATTGCTATAATGAAGCCCTCGATTGAGGGCTTTTTTTATGGGCATATGAAACGGATTAACGAAGAAGATAAACAACTATTTAGATCAACAATTGATGCCAGCGCACCGATTGATAAAGACGGTGCTCGTAAAAATAATGCCTTAAAAAAACCAGCATTTACCGCGTACAGTTATATTGTTGATGCTAATCTCGATGGCTCAGAAATTGTTAGCTATTCAAAGAGCGGCGTTTCAATCAAAGTCATCAAAAAAATGAAACAGGGTAATCTTGACACTATGCCCGTTTTAGATTTGCATGGTCAAACAGTGGTTGAAGCTTGCGAATCGTTGTCAGCCTTTATGTATCACCACCAATTTGAGCCCTTTATTCAAATCATTCACGGCAAAGGTTATCACTCTGAAAATGGCATGAGTATTTTAAAAACCCAAGTAGTGAGTTTTTTAAGTCAACACCCGCAAGTATTAGCCTTTAATTCTTGCCCTGATAAAGACGGTGGTACGGGTGCGGTATTTGCACTACTAAAACAGAATTAACATGTTTAACATTGATGAAATCTACACAGTCTCTAACTTTTTATCACTGTGCAATAAAACCATTGAAAACAATATTCCTACTTGTTGGTTGCAAGGGGAAATTTCTAATTTATCTCGTCCTGCTTCTGGGCATTGGTATTTTTCTCTAAAAGATAATCGTGGGCAAATTCGTTGTGCGCTATTTCGCCTTAACCAGCGCAATATTAAATTCAACCCTGAGAATGGACTAGAAGTATTAGTACGTGCTGCGCCAACCTTATATGAGGCACGAGGTGATTTTCAGCTAATTATTCAACACGTTGAGCCTGTCGGTGTGGGCAACTTACAATTGGCCTTTGAGCAGCTTAAAACCAAACTCAAGGATGAGGGTTTGTTTGATGCTCAGTATAAGAAACCATTGCCCGCTAAAGTCAATACGATTGGCGTTATTTCTTCATCAAATGGTGCGGTTATTCGCGATATTATTAAAGTGCTCAATAAGCGTTATCCATTTGCTGAAATTTTATTATTCGATTCCGTTGTACAAGGTGAAGGCTCGGCAGAAAAATTAACTCAAGCTATCAAGGCGGCTGATCTGTCAAATCGATGTGATGTGTTAATTTTGGCGCGAGGTGGTGGTTCTTTAGAGGACTTGTGGGCTTTTAATGAAGAAGTACTAGCCAGAGCAATATTCGCTGCTAAAACGCCAATTATCAGTGCTGTTGGTCATGAGACTGATACCACCATTGCAGATTTTGTGGCAGATGTACGTGCACCAACGCCAAGTGCTGCTGCTATGTTGGCAACACCAGATCGTTTAGAGCTATTGAATAAGTTGAATAAACTAAATAATAACTTAACCCAGCTTAGTCAACAAGTATTAGAGCGATACCAATCTCAACTCCAGCAATTAAGCTTAAGCACCCCAAACTTAACTCGACAACTTAATTTATTTTCACAAAGACTCGATGGCTTAAACACGCATCTAAATTATCAGATGAAATCATTGGTGGGTTTAAATAAAAGCAAAATTAGCACTCTGTTTGAGCAGTTAAAACAACATTCCCCTAGCACTAGAATTAGCCACAACCAGCAGCTGAATTATTTAGCCAAAACACAACTTAAGCAAGGCATTCAACGGCTTGTTGTTCAGCATAAAAATACACTAAATGGCTTGCATGAACGATTAGAAAAATCCATCAACAATACGTTAGATTGGCAACAAAATAAATTATCCCAGCACGCGTTGGGGCTTAATCATTTGTCGCCACTCAACACTCTGTCACGTGGTTATAGTATTTCTACTATTCAAGATAAACAAGTACTGCATTCGACTACTAACGTTAAAATAGGCGAGACAATGACCACGCTACTTAGTGATGGAAAAATTTATTCCCAGGTTAAAAAAATTGAAAAAACTTAGCTTATTGCTTTTCTTTATCCCCACTATTGTACTAGCCAATATTCCAGTTAAAAATACTACAATACCCGGTGGTATTGCGGTGATTGATTTTGAAACCAATCACTCGAACCCAAAGGCGTTTTATAACAATATGCCTTTATACGTACAACACATCAAAGATCAGAGCTGGCAAGTATTGGTCGGTATTCCATTACTGGAAAAGCTCGGAAAAAAAACCATTAAAGTTCAGGACACCTCTACTCGATCATTTAATTTTGAAGTAACGGAACATGCTTATACCGAGCAATACATTACCCTCAAAGGTAAAAATAAAAAATACGTCAATCCTAACTTGGCACATATGGATCGTATCAAGTCAGAAAGACCTGTACTTTCAAGTGCTAGGAAAATATTTTCTACTGATGCTTTATCTGATGGATTGTTCACACGCCCAGTCAATGGCGTAACCACCAGCCCTTTTGGGCTTAAGCGTTTTTATAATGGGCAGGCGCGTCGACCCCATACTGGGCTAGATTATGCAGGTGATACAGGCAGTCCTATCAAGGCACCTGCAAATGGAAAGGTGATTCTAGCAGGTGAGTTTTTCTTTAACGGCAATGCTATTTTTCTAGATCATGGGCAAGGGATGATTAGTGTTTACATCCATATGAATGAGCGTTTGGCTAAACAAGGTCAACAAATCAAACAAGGTGAGGTGATTGGTACCATTGGGCAAACAGGCCGTGCGACGGGTCCACATCTTCATTGGGGAGTTTATCTCAATCAGACTGTGGTTAATCCAAATTTATTAATGGGTAAGGAATTATGAAATCAGATGTGTCTTTATTGCGCAGATTAGGGGCAATTGCCTACGATATTATTCTAGCCTTTTCATTGGCTTTTTTTATTGTTGGCACCATACTTATTGTATTTTTTGATAAACAAGCTCAAACTGATTTATTGATGTTTGGTGTTTATTTAATCACCATTTATTTTTACTTTACTTGGTCATGGGTTAAAGGTAGACAAACGCTGGGCATGAAAACTTGGAAATTCCAAATAGGGCAAAGTAATGGAGATAACATCACGCACAAACAAGCTTTTGTTCGATTTGCATTGGCAACAATATCATTTGCAGTTGTTGGCCTTGGGTTTGTTTATCAATTGTTCAACAAAGATAATCTTGCATGGCACGACAAACACTCGAAGACACGACTGATAAAAAATTGATTGGTATCAATTTAGCTTATAAAAACCTGTGCTATAATGCCCTTATTATTTAATACAAAGAGGAGATAAAAAATGAGTTCAACAGTTGATAATAGCGCCAAAAGAGGTCATATTTTATTATTAAGCACCATGGTTGTCACCTTGGTCGCGCCACTGGCTTTAATCATACTTTCTTATATGGAGATTATTTCTGGCACTGCGCAGTATATTGCAGCATTTGGCGTAATCGCTTCTTTTATCTATATCATTGGTGGTGGTTTCTTGATGGCATTTCAAGATAAAAAAGATGGTGAAATGCTTACTAATGGCTAAATCTTAGTCATATTAAAATTGAGAAAACAAACAGTAAGGAATCCCAGTAAGGGAAGTGCAAAAAAGCCAAATCTAGTATTTGGCTTTTTTTATCAAAATTGGATTACCATTATTTTGATTGTGGTTCTAGCCACTTTGATACGTCAAAATTTTTTCATTAATCAGTTCCCAACTTCTTTAATCAACAAACAAGATGGCATTGACCAACGTATCCAAGCCAACCAAACATTGGATAAACAAAACGCCATAAAACGAACCGAACTCAAAGCAGAAACCGCGGCCAATATGGAGATTTTAGAATCTCAAGCACGTTATCGATTTGGACTGATAAAAAAGGGTGAAATTTACTACCAAATTACGCCGCAAAATCCTTGATCATACCTTGGGTATAATAAACCCATCTTTTTATTACTTATCCTTTAATGTCGATTGACCAACACTTTTTGATTGTGCCTGCTAGTGGTGTTGGATCACGTATTGGGGGTGATACTCCTAAACAATATCTAAAGCTAAATAATGGCCTGAGTGTACTCGATCAAACCTTAAAAACTTTACTGGACATTGATCAAATCAAAGGCTGTGTAATTGCCATTGCTAAAAACGACAATCACTTCGAACAATCCGAATTTTGCAATCATTCAAAATTACTCGCCACAGCAATTGGCGGTAAAGAGCGATTCCATTCGGTGATCTCAGCTTTAAACACACTCAGGCCTTTTGCCAATGATAATGACTGGGTGCTAGTCCACGATGCAGCAAGGCCCTGCGTAAAAACCACTGACGTGATTAACCTAATTAAGCAGCTTAAAGATCATCCAACGGGTGGATTGCTAGCCACTCGAGTAGTTGACACTATCAAACAAGCTGACAATATTCAGGTTGAAACCACCCTAGATAGGTCTAATCTTTGGCAGGCGCAAACACCCCAAATGTATCGATTTGGTGTATTATCAAAAGCCTTGGATAACATCATGAAAAATAATTTAAATATTACCGATGAAGCCAGTAGTATTGAAGCTTTTGGACTTCAGTCTATATTGATTGAAGGTAGTAAGAGTAACCTTAAAATTACCACGCCAGAAGACTTGGATTTGGCTAACTTTTATTTAGAATCAAACAATTAAATGAGCATTAAAACTGGACTTGGGCAAGATTCTCACGCATTTGATGTCACTAATAGCAAGTTGCTTATTTTAGGTGGTGTTGAATTTGATCACCCACAAGGTTTACGTGGAAACAGCGATGCCGATGTGATCTTGCACTCACTCACCAATGCCATCTCTTCTATCACTGGGAAAAATATTTTAGGCGCTAAAGCAGATGCACTTTGCCAACAAGGAATAACGGATAGCACTGAATATTTAAAGTTAGCACTGAATGATCTTGACGATTGGCATATTGAACACATTGCTATTTCAATTGAATGCTTGATACCTAAGATTTCACCAAAAATAGAAGCATTGAAAGTTAATATCGCAAAATTAATGAACACCCAAGCTAACAACATTGGTATTACCGCTACCACAGGTGAAGGATTAACCGCTTTTGGTCGTGGCGAAGGCATTCAAGTATTAAGCATTATCACTGCTTCAAAAGCGTGAATAGCTTACATTCAGTCTCTAACTCTAGAATTCAAAAAATTCACTTTATCGGTATTGGTGGCTCAGGTATGAGTGGTATTGCTGAAGTTTTACATAACCTTGGGTACCAAATTTCAGGCTCTGACATTCATGAAAATAAAGCAACACGTCGATTGCAAAACTTAGGCTGTGCTATTAGTTACAAACATTCGGCTGATCAAGTTGTTACTGCGCAAGCTGTGGTTGTATCTAGTGCTATTAGTGATAACAATCCAGAATTAATCAAAGCGCATGAGCTTAATATTCCAACCGTACCAAGGGCGGAGATGCTGGCTGAAATTATGCGTTTTCGATTTGGCATTGCTGTGGCTGGAACCCATGGAAAAACCACCACCACTAGTTTAATCACACACATTCTTAATGTTGCTAAGCTAGACCCTACTTACATCATTGGTGGCATTTTAAATTCAAGTGGCATCAACGCCAAACTTGGTGAGAGTGACTATTTGATCGCTGAAGCAGATGAATCTGATGCTTCGTTCTTACATTTGCAACCCATGCTCAGTGTTATTACCAATATTGACCAAGATCATATGGCTACCTATGACAATGACTATCACAAGCTCACCGATGCCTTTGTAAGTTTCACCTCTAATTTGCCTTTTTATGGTGCTTGCATATTGTGTGCAGACGATACTGGCGTTCAAGATATACTTGGTGATATTCATCGACCTTTGGTTACTTATGGGTTTAATGAGGGATCTGATGTACGAGCCACGAACATCACTCAACAAGATCGACAAATGCATTTTGATGTTGTCTGTAAAAAATACAATCAATCGTTCTGTGTTGAGTTAAATCTTATTGGTAGACACAATATCTTAAACACCTTGGCTGCGATTGGCGTGGCTTGTGAATTAGACATTGATGTTGGTATTATTCAAAGTGCGTTAAAAACTTTTGCTGGTGTTGCAAGGCGGCTTGATTATCACGGCACACTTAATATTGCCGAGCAATCAGTCGCTTTATTTGATGACTATGGTCATCACCCTAATGAAATCAATGCAGTGTTCGAAAGCTTGTATAACACCTACCAAGATCGACGCTTGGTAGTCATCTTTCAGCCACATCGTTACTCGCGCACTAGAGACTTATTTGATGATTTTGCTCGCGCCCTATCCAAAGCGGACGCCCTTATTCTGCTAGACATCTATCCTGCTAGCGAACAACCGATAGCTCATATTAACTCTGGCACATTGGCAGATGCAATTCGTCAGCGTTAATCACTCGATCCAGTCGTTATCAAAAATACTGATGAAGTTTTAAAAGTACTGCCAAATATCATTCAGAACAACGATGTTGTTTTGACACTAGGTGCTGGTGATATTCATACCTTATCTGCTTTACTCACACAGGAATATGCTGGCTCATAATCAACCGATGGGCAAATATTGCTCGTTTCGAACAGGTGGTTTAGCACAAGATTTTTTTATTCCCAACACTTTAAACGAGTTATCTGAATTTTTAAAAAATAATAAAAAACCTATTTTAATGCTAGGTTTGGGTAGTAACTTATTGGTGCGTGATCAAGGATTTGATGGGGTTGTTATTAAGCTCAAACACTTTAACCAATTAGAAATTAACAATCAAACTGTGACTACTGGTGCAGGCACAACACTGGCAAAACTTTCTCGATTTTGCGGATCTCAAGCATTAAACGGTGCTGAATTTTTAAGTGCCATTCCCGGTAATGTTGGAGGCGCGTTGGCAATGAATGCAGGTGCATTTGGTAGTGAAATTTGGCAATTTATTAGTTCTGTTACTACCATCAATACTCAAGGCATGGTGTTTGAAAGAAGTCCTACAGATTTTGATATCTCTTATCGACAAGTGTTGGCCAGCAATAACAATGAGTACTTTATTGCTGCCCGTTTTAAATTTGACCAAAACAATAAACAAAAAAATATCAAAGCACTATTAGAACAGCGCAATATGTCACAGCCAATTGGTGAGGCCAATTGTGGCAGTGTCTTTAAAAACCCAAAAAATCATCATGCTGCCCAACTGATTGAGGGTAGTAACTTAAAAGGTTTTTGTATTGGGGGCGCTTGTGTTTCTGATAAGCATGCTAATTTTATTATCAATCAAAACAAAGCCTCGGCAACTGATATTGAAAAGTTAATATTACACATTCAACAAACCGTAAAATCTAAGTTTGATATTGACTTAGAAACAGAGGTGGTGATCATATGATTGCGGTACTTATGGGTGGTAACTCCGCAGAACGTGCCGTTTCACTTAACAGTGGCGAAGCCGTTTATCAAGCGTTAAAAAATCAGAATATTGAATGCTTTAAGTTCGATTGGCAAGGCGACAACCTTGATAAGTTATGGTCTCAATCTTTTGACAAGGCTTTTATTGTATTACACGGTCGTGGTGGCGAAGACGGCACTATTCAGCAACAATTAGAGCAGCGTAACATTGCTTATACAGGTACCAATTCCACCTCTTCTGAACAATGCATGAATAAAGCCACGACAAAAGCCATCTGGGCTCAACACGATTTACCACTAGCATCCTCAGTTTTAGCCAATAAAGGTGAACCTACACCCATCCATGATCTTCCACTGCCTTGGGCAGTAAAGCCAATTTTAGAAGGCTCTAGTATCGGTATTAGTAAGGTGACCTATGCTAGGGAGTTAGATAAAGCGCTTGCATTAGCTTGGCAATATGATGACCAAGCATTGATTGAGCAATGGATTGAAGGTGAGGAATATACAGTGTCTATTCTGGGTGAAAAAACTCTACCAGTCATTCAAATTATTGCTGACCATGGATTTTATGATTATGAATCTAAGTATCATTCAGATGAAACACAATATTTATGCCCGTGCGACCTGCCAAACACACTTGAGCAACAACTACAATCTATTGCCCTAGACGCTTTTAATATCATGGGTGCCAAAACCTGGGGTCGGGTTGACTTTATTCTCGATAAAGATCAAAAACCTTACCTATTAGAAATCAACACTGTGCCTGGTATGACCTCACACTCTTTGGTGCCTATGGCCGCAAAAGCAACAGGATTAAGCTTTGATGAACTGGTTTTAACAATTCTCAATGATTAGAAAACGCAACACTCGATACAATAAACGTAAAAAATCACTTGGGAAATTACTCCTCCCTATAGCCAAAGCTCTACCTTTTTTTGCAATGCTGGCCTTTATTACTTGGCGTATTTTAGAATCTGAACCGACTGCTTTTTTAAAAGCAGAAGTTCATTGGCAAATTGATGAATTTTTGCCTATTGATCAAGCAGTTTTAGTAGACAAGATACAACCACTCATTCAAGACAAGTACCAACTCAATCTACACGAAATCAAACAGATATTAGAATCTGAGCCTTGGGTAGGTGCTGCACATGTTGAGCGCCTGTTTTGGAATTCAATCCAAGTCAATGTTGAATCGCAAGACATTGCCATGCGCTGGGAAAACACCAATTGCAAGACTAAAAATAAGATTGATTGTATAGGTTATATATCAAGTGCAGGTGACTTATTTATTCCAAAAACAATCATCTCATCAGATGCAGTTTTAGCACGATCAGAAGCAAATCAAACAAAGATTATTGAACTCTACACAGATTACCAAGATTACCAAATACTGTCTGGAGACATGATTATTACCTCTTTCTCTAGAACGGATATTGATCAACTTACCTTTGAGCCCAATGTTAAAGTGATTTTAGGCTATCAACAACAAGAGCAACGATTAGAGCGTTTTATAAAAGCCTATTCTAAATTAAAACCTTCAAAAAAAATCAACCAAATTACATTTGATATGCGCTACCCTAAAGGCTTTACGCTGAGCTATTAGTTTGAATCAACTGATAACATAACGCTAAGGTGACTAGTGTCCAATAAAATACTACTACCTTAGCCACCCACTCCAATATTGACCCAAGTCCAACAATATTAGATAGTGCAGCAAATAACATGCCGACTAATGCAGGCAAAATTGCTTGCAAAAAAAACAAATTCATGTGTGTTGTGAATGATAAATTCCATTTATATTTTGAGGGCTGATCAATCGCAATACCAACAAAATTTAGGGTGATTGGAATAATTAAGAAATACACGATCAGTTGCAACAAAGGCATCCCGGTAATCATCACTGGAATAACAGTAACTAGGCCAACAAAAAGCGTTAAACCGATAAATCGAATAATTTTATTCACATCTAGAACTGGCATAAAGCCACCGGTTGATTGCTCGCCTAGCATCACTAAACGATACATGTTGATTGATAGCGTAATATAGCCATAAAAAAACAAGATAAGATAGATCATCATGTTGTCAGGCAATTGAACATTCAGCAATTCACCCCCACTAAACATCTGTTCCATTAATCCCAACAACTCTGGCACAATCATTAAGAATGGCAAGGAAATCATCAATGGAAAAATAGAAATCTCGATAATTTTTTTCCAATGCGTCAGTGCAAAGGCAAAGCCGGCTAAAAATATTTTATTAATGGGTAATGCATTCATGGTTTTATTTCATCTTAGAATTAACAACGTTAACAATAATTTTAAGTTTTTGCCCTATTTGTAAAGGTTTTGCACTGTCTAATTGATTCCATAATTTAAGATCTTTAACACGCACCTTAAATTTTCTAGCAATGGTAGACAGATTAGCACCACTTTTCACTCGGTAAGTCACCTTTCTATTGATATCAATTCCTATGCTAGTAATCTTGGATAAATCCTTATTTTTAGTAACTTTAGTTTGCCATATAACCAATTTTTTACCAATAGACAAAGGCTTGTCATGGACAAGGTGGTTCCATTTAACAAGGCTTTTAATTTTAACATTGTATTGCTTAGCAACCTTCCACAAGCTGTCACCTTTAGCCACTGTGTGAATTATTTTAACGCCTATTTTCTTAGAATTTAGCCGACGTTTTTCACGCTCATTTTCAGAGAGCGCGTAGTCATTATCAGCACGCTGTGCAAGTGGCACAATCAAATAATCACCCACTTTAATTAAATCACTATCCATCTTATTAATACTTTTAATCTGGCTTAATGTGGTTTTAAATTTATGCGCTAAAAAACTAAGACTCTCACCAGAGGTCACTTTGTGCCTGAGCCATCGGACCCGAGTATTTTTTGGATGACTGTTTAAATTTCTCTCAAAAATTTTAGCTTTATCGATTGGCAATAAAATAACATAAGGTGGATTGCTTGGTGTCGCCCAACGTTTCAATCCAGGATTAAGCGTATAAACATCATCTAAACTAATATCC
>OFBX01000029.1_pt1 | contig 15936 bp, 18 predicted proteins | sample 1520741 | NCBI WGS metagenome assembly OFBX01 (sample SAMEA3696450, study PRJEB22514) | metagenome | biome: water; feature: marine; material: hydrothermal vent | place: Pacific Ocean | collected 2014-08-16 | depth 1514 m | reverse complement strand
AGCATCGGCCGATTACTAAATTCGAACGCCGAGGTGAGCGACTAGGACACGGTGTTTGGGATTTAATTTTTTTTAAGGAGTAATTATGTTGTTCCCTGTATTTGTTGTTGTAACGCTGCTTGAGATTTATGTATTGGTATCCGTAGGTGAATCAATTGGTGGTTTTTCTACTATTTTATTGGTCATTATTACCGCATTGATCGGCTCTACTTTACTTAAACAACAAGGCTGGTCAACCATGGCCAAAGCACAAAATGCTATGGCGAATGGCCAAACACCAGCATTTGAGATGATGGAAGGCGTGGTGATTTTAATCTCAGGTGTGTTGTTGTTAACGCCTGGATTTATTACTGATACCGTTGGCTTATTAGGTCTGATGCCTTGGTCTCGAACTTATTTTATTGATCACATCCTCAAAAAAAATGCCGAAAAGGTCTTTTCCCAGAACAATACGGTGTTCATTCATAAAGGCCAATCGCCCGAGAGAAAAGACAAGGGTAAAGATAAAAAAGACACCATTGAAGGCGAGTTTTGGGAAGACTAAAAACCTTAGATGAATGGCTTGATTGGCAAGAGAGCTTGCATGCCCAAGAAATTGACCTTGGGCTAGAACGTGTACAAAAGGTCTATCGAAAGCTATTTCCCAACGGTGTTCCTTTTCAAGTAATCACCGTTGCAGGCACCAATGGTAAAGGCTCCACCATTACCTTTATTGATAGTATTTATCAGCAATCAGATTTTAAAGTTGGCGCCTTTACCTCGCCACACCTTATCAAATACAACGAACGATTTAGCGTTAACGGAAAAATGGCTAGTGATGAAAGAATTTGCCAAGCTTTTGATACGATCGAGGTGCTTCGAGGCAACACTTCTTTAACCTATTTTGAATTCTCCACCTTGGCCGCATTGGTGATTTTTGCTAACGAAAAATTAGCTATTGCAGTCTTAGAAATTGGCCTAGGTGGTCGACTCGACTCAGTAAATATAGTCGACCCAAACGTCAGCGTCATTACCAATATCGCCATTGATCACACTGACTATTTGGGTGATACTCGCGAAGTCATCGGCCTTGAAAAAGCTGGCATTATGAGGAACGATGTATCCTGTATTTGTGGTGATCAAAACCCCCCGACCTCACTGCAAAATCATGCCGACAATATTGGTGCATTGCTCACCTTTGTTAACCAACCGTATCTTGGAAAAATTAGCTTACAAGGCGAACACCAACAATACAACGCCGCATTGGCGATTGAGGTCGTTAATCAGCTACAACCCCTGTTTCCCATAGACCAAAGTCAATTATCCCAAGGGTTAGAAAAAGCCAATATTTTGGCTCGTTTTCAAATCAAAATACTTAATGATAAAACCATTGTGTTAGATGTTGCACATAATGAGGCGGCCATCAAAGTCTTGGCAGAAACCTTAAAATCAGAAAAAGTACCAACCTTGGCAATTTTCTCAGCACTTAAGGATAAAAATATTGAGCTTATGATTAATGCGATTGAGTTTTGCATTGACGAGTGGTTAATCGTGCCACTTTCAGTTAATCGCGCAATCAGAATCCAAGACTTGGTTGAGAAATTCAGCTTATCAAGCAAAATCACCACTTGCAAGAGTATGGAATCCGCTATCCATCAAGCACTCAATACGCAACAACACCAACGCGTTGTTATTTTTGGTTCATTTCACACCGTAGTTGATGCCATGAAAATTCTAGATAAATATTAAGCCTTCATGGTCTACGCATAGCGATATAATCTTGTAAAATTAGCGATTAACTAGGGAGCACTCATGAGTGATTTTTTTGCAAATATTTGGGAAACGATTGGCCTACTGGTTTGGTCTGACTGGCTAACGATTGCCATCTTAATCGGCTTTCTTGTGCTTGGCATTAAACGAGGATTAGCCAAAGAACTCATCAACCTAGCATTCTTACTATTAGCCATTATAATTGCTTGGTTATTTTACCAAGGGTTAGCCGAAACACCAATCATCACCTGGCTAACGCTCTCTTACAAATCTCATTTATCAATCGCTTTTGGCGTTCTCTTTATTGGTGTTTTACTAATCAAAAAAGCTTTATACAAACTCACAGCGCTTTCATCTAGTGTTAGCAATCCTTGTGCACTTAATCGAATCTTTGCCTTATTGATATTTTTCACAACTACGACCGTTGTGAGTTGGTACTATTTAGATGGTGTTGCCGGACTGGGTATTATGGAAATCGTTGTTACCAATGAGTCTGTTCGAATCGGTTTGTCGTTCGCTATTGTTTTTGCTATTATTGTTGGCGTATGCTCTTCTATTTCAAACATGCTAAATATTTCAATTGGCTCAAGCAAGCCTTGTCTACTTGAGTCATTTTTCCAGAAGATTTTAAATGGCTTACACAGTACTGACAGTGCGCTCAACGCACGCAATGTTGACAGTACAAAAAACAAATTACTGGGTGGTTTGATTGGATTGATTAAAGGCAGTTTGGCAATTTTAATCATGGTGCTGGTTCTGCAAAGTATTGAATGGGTTTCCCAACAATACTATTGGGCTGAAACCAAAGGCGCACTCAAAACTTTTCAAGATGTGGCTTCAGATATAAAACCTGAATTATCACAGTATTTATTATTTATCGAAAACGAATAAGGAAAACAGCCTATGTGCGGTATTGTTGGCATTTTATCCACCACTAAAAAAGACACGGCGCTTTATATCTATGACGCCTTAACCATTCTCCAGCATCGTGGACAAGATGCGGCTGGCATTGTTACTTCGCACAAAGGTCGCTTCTATATGCGCAAGTCAAATGGCTTGGTTAAAAACTCATTTAGAACCAAGCACATGTCTAAACTATTGGGTGATATGGGCATTGGTCATGTTCGTTATCCGACAGCTGGCAGCTCATCTGGCGCAGAAGCTCAGCCTTTTTATGTGAATTCACCTTACGGTATTGCCTTTGCCCATAACGGCAATTTAACCAATACCAAGCAACTCGAAAAAGAGCTGTTCGAACAAGACCTGCGCCACATTAATACCAACTCAGACTCTGAGATCTTGCTTAATGTATTTGCCAGTGAATTAGCCAAATTAAAAAAACAACGCATTAACGAAAAAGATATTTTTGATTCGGTAACTCAAGTGCACAAACGTGTGCGTGGTGCTTATGCCACGATTGGCATGATTCCAGGCTATGGTATTTTTGGCTTTCGCGATCCAAATGGCATTCGTCCACTCATTTTAGGAAAACGCACCACCAAAGGCGGCACTAAATACATGCTTGCTTCAGAAAGCGTGGCACTCACTGCATTGGGTTATCAAATTACACGCGATATCGAACCAGGTGAGGCTGTCGTCATTGACAGAACAGGTAACGTCTTTACGCAACAATGCGCTGACAACCCTAAATACTCACCTTGTATTTTTGAATTTGTCTACTTCGCTAGACCAGATTCAGTTATCGACAATATTTCAGTTTACAAATCTCGTTTGAGAATGGGTGAGCGTCTTGCAGATAAAATTAGCCGAGAATGGGATGTTAACGATATTGATGTCGTGATTCCAATTCCAGACACTTCTCGCGTTGCCGCCTTACAATTAGCCCACAAATTAAAAGTTAAATATTCTGAGGGTTTAATTAAAAACCGCTATATTGCTCGTACTTTTATTATGCCGGGGCAAAAACAACGCAAAAAATCAGTACGACAAAAACTCAGCACCATTGAGCTAGAATTTAAAGGAAAAAACGTTTTATTAGTGGATGACTCCATTGTGCGTGGTACTACCAGTGAGCAGATTGTACAAATGGCGCGTGATGCTGGCGCTAATAAAGTATTTTTTGCCTCAGCCGCACCACCGGTGCGCCACCCCAATGTTTATGGCATTGATATGTCCAGTGAAAAAGAGTTTATTGCACACGATAAAGATGTTGGCCAAATTTGCCAAGCTATTGGCGCTGACAAGCTGATTTATCAAGACTTAGATGACCTCATTTGGTGTGTCCAACAAGGTAATGCAAACATTACTGAGTTTGATTGTTCTTGTTTTAATGGTGAGTATGTCACTCAAGATATTGACAAAAATTATCTTGATCAAATCGAATCTTTGCGTTCTGATTCTGCCAAGCAAAAAAACAACACCAACGAAAGTTCTGAATTGATTTGTAATGATGTAGAATAAGCCTTATTTAACGATTATTATCCAGACATGAAAGACTTAAAATTCGATACCAAAGCCATACGCGAAGGCTATCGAACCACACAAGAGCAGGAGCATTCCGAGGCTATTTTTTTAACCTCAAGTTTTGTCTTTGATTCTGCCGAACAAGCCGCCAACCGATTCTCTAAAGAAGAGCCGGGCAATATCTATGCGCGCTTTACCAACCCAACAGTTGATGCATTTGAAAAAAAACTAGCTGCACTTGAAGGTGCCGATGCTTGCGTTGCCACATCAAGCGGCATGGCGGCAATCTTTGCTAGTATTATGGCCTTGTGCGAATCGGGTGACCATATTGTGGCTTCGCGTAATATGTTTGGCACTTCTATTGTCTTACTAAACACCATTGTTAGTAAATTTAATGTGGGCATTAGTTATGTTGATTTGGGTGATTTATCCCAATGGCAAGACGCAGTTCAAGACAATACAAAATTATTTTTATTAGAGACGCCATCCAACCCATTGGGCGAAGTGGTAGATATCACTGCGCTTAGCAAAATCAGTCAAGCTAACAATATTTTACTGGCAGTTGATAACGCAATTTTGTCTCCAGCATTACAAAATCCAATCAAACTAGGGGCAGATGTTGTGATTCACTCAGCCACTAAATACATTGACGGCCAAGGTCGTTGTTTGGCAGGTGCGGTATTAGCCAATGAAGCCATTATTGAGCAGGTCAGTGCCTTTACTCGCGCAACTGGCCCAAGCCTCAGTGCTTTCAATGCCTGGATCGTACTCAAAGGCTTAGACACATTAAGTCTTAGAATGAAAGCGCATTCATACAACGCCCTTAAACTGGCAACCTGGTTACAGACCCAAGATCAAGTTGAAAAAGTACATTATTTAGGCCTAGAATCGCACCCAAATCACACCTTGGCTAGCACTCAACAATCTGACTTTGGTGGTATTGTCTCGTTTGAAGTTAAGGGTGGTCGTGAAGCGGCATTTAAAGTGATTAATGCAACTGAAATACTTTCTATTACAGCAAATCTCGGTGACACAAAAACCACCATTACTCATCCGGCAAGCACCACGCATGGACGACTCACTGATAATGAAAAACAACAAGCCAACATCAACGAGGGCCTCATTAGAATCTCAGTTGGATTAGAAGATGTCGGTGATGTGATAAATGACATTAGCAAAGGGCTTTGAAGTATAATTTTCGGTAAATATAGACACAAGGACTGATTGATGCAAAACTCTTATTCATACGAAGAATTAATCAAATGCGGTAACGGTGAGTTATTCGGCCCCGGTAACGCGCAATTACCACAACCACCAATGCTGATGTTTGATCGCATTACTCATATCTCTGATAAAGGCGGTAAACACGACAAAGGTCAAATTATTGCAGAGCTTGATGTTAAGCCTGACTTATGGTTCTTTGGTTGTCACTTTAATGACGATCCGGTCATGCCTGGCTGCTTAGGCTTAGACGCTATGTGGCAGTTAATTGGTTTTCATTTAGGTTGGCTCGGCGGTCCTGGCCGCGGTCGTGCACTAGGTGGTAGCATTAAGTTTACAGGCCAAGTATTGCCAACAGCCAAAAAAGTGGTTTATAAAATTGATTTATCTCGCGTCATTGCACGTAAGCTTTACATGGGTATTGGCGATGCCACCATGGAAGTTGATGGCAAAGTTATTTACGAAGCTACTGACTTAAAAGTTGGTTTATTCACTGATACAAGTGGTTTCTAATGCATAGAGTTGTTGTTACCGGTATGGGTATTGTTTCTAGCTTAGGCGCAAACTGCGGCGAAGTATTAGAATCTTTAAAAACGGCTAAATCAGGTATTAAATTTGACGAAACTTATGCAGAACTTGGTCTTAGATCTCATGTTTCTGGTCAAGTTGCTGAAGTCGATTCGAGTGATGTTATTGATCGAAAAATGAAGCGCTTTATGGCGGATGCGGCTATTTACAATGCCGTTGCGCTTGATGAAGCCATCAAGCAATCCGGCTTAACTGAAGATCAAATTTCTAATCCACGTACAGGTCTTATTATGGGCTCTGGTGGTGCAAGCAATCAAAACGTAGTCGAAGCAGCGGACATCTTAAGAGAAAAAGGCATTAAGCGTGTTGGTCCTTATCGCGTACCGCGTACCATGGGCTCAACCACTTCAGCTTGTTTATCTACACTATTTAAAATCAAAGGCATCAACTATTCAATTAGCTCTGCTTGTTCAACCAGTGCACACTGTATTGGCAATGCAATGGAGCAAATTCAAATGGGTAAACAAGATGTGGTATTTGCTGGTGGTGGTGAAGAGCTCGATTGGTCGCTAACCATGTTATTTGATGCGATGGGTGCTTTATCAAGCAAATACAACGAGACCCCTGAAAAGGCCTCTCGCGCTTATGATGCAGATCGTGATGGCTTTGTTATCTCTGGTGGTGGTGGTGCATTAGTATTAGAATCGTTAGAACACGCCGAAGCACGTGGTGCAACCATCCTAGCAGAACTTACCGGATATGGTGCGACCTCTGATGGTTATGATATGGTCGCCCCATCTGGCGAAGGCGCAAAACGTTGTATGGAATTAGCCATCTCAACGGTTGATGGTCCTATTGATTACATTAATGCACATGGTACTTCTACCCCGGTGGGTGATGTAAAAGAGCTTGGCGCTATTAAAGAAGTTTTTGGTGACAATGTTCCTAATGTTGGTTCTACTAAATCACTTTCAGGCCACGCCTTAGGTGCGGCTGGTGTCAATGAGTCTATCTACTCATTGCTGATGCTCCAAAACGATTTTATGGCGGAGTCTGTCAATATTGAAAATCTTGATGAAGCAGCCCAAGGCGTGCCAATTGTACAAGCTACGACCATTCAATCACTCAACCGTGTGATGTCGAATAGTTTCGGATTTGGTGGTACAAACGCTTGCTTAGTTTTTGAAAAATTTAAGCAATAAGCCACTTTAACAAATACAAAAAAGCCGCTAATCTTAGCGGCTTTTTATTGTCTGTAGTTGCAATCTAGCTAAGGCCTAGCGTCCATCTCTTTTTCTTCCTTCTCTGATGGCAGCAAGTCTTCTTTACTAATACCTAAGGCCAAAATCATCGAGCTGGCAACATAAATAGAAGAGTAAGTACCAATCACCACACCAATCAGTAAGGCTAACGCAAAACTATGGATAATTTCGCCACCTAAAAAGAATAGCGCCATTAACACCAATAACGTTGTTAATGACGTCATAATGGTCCTAGAAAGGGTTTGATTTAGTGCGCCATTAATAATCTTTGCAGGATCAACATGGCGAGTGGAAAGAAAGTTTTCACGAATTCGGTCAAATACCACAATGGTGTCATTCAACGAGTAACCAATCACCGCAAGAATCGCCGCTAATACCGTTAAATCAAACTCTATTTGTAATAATGAAAACACACCCAGGGTAATGATTACATCGTGAATTAAGGCTGATATCGAGCCCAACGCAAAACGATATTCAAAACGAATCGCCACATAAATTAAAATACCAATCAATGCATACAGCATTGCCAAACCGCCATCATTGGTGAGTTCTTCACCAACTTTAGGGCCAACAAATTCAACACGGCGAATATCCACATCATCGCCCAATAAGTGAATAATTTTTGAACTGAGCTTGGCACTGGAAACCGCTTGAGGCTCAAGACGAATTAAGATCTCTTTGGTCGAACCAAAATATTGCACATTTGCGCTTTTGAATTTGGCCTCATTCAATGTGTTTCGCACCACTGACAAATCCACACTCTCTTGATAGCCAACTTCAATTAAAGTACCACCGGTAAAATCAATTCCAAGCTTAAGCCCCTGTGTTGATAACGAGAATATTGAAACGGCCATTAGCATCAATGACACAACAATGGCGTACGTACGCTTACCAACAAAATCAATCGTAGGGACATTTAACGCCTTCATATTGACAGCTCCTCTAGCTTTTTACCGCCATAAATTTTATTAATAATAGCTCTTGAAACAATGATTGCTGTGAACATTGAGGTCACAATGCCAATCGACAAAGTAATGGCAAAGCCTTTAATCGGACCTGTGCCAAAACTAAACAACACCAATGCTGCTATCAGTGTGGTGATATTGGCATCTGCAATCGTCAGCACCGCTTTATCGTAACCACTTGAAATGGCTTTTTGAATATTGCTTTGCGTGCCTAATTCTTCTTTAATACGCTCAAAAATCAGCACGTTGGCATCCACCGCCATACCAACCGTTAATACGATGCCAGCAATGCCTGGCAAAGTTAATGTGGCTTGCAATAGGGATAGTACCGCCACAATCATCACTAGGTTAAGCGTTAAAGCAACGTTTGCCACCAAGCCAAACACACGATAACGAACTGCCATAAATATCAAAACTAAGACAAAACCAACAATCACTGATAGCACACCTTTTTGAATGTTGTCTGCACCAAGACTTGGACCAATAGTACGCTCTTCGATAATTTCAATCGGTGCTGAAAGCGAACCCGCTCTAAGCAATAATGCTAAATTACTTGCTGCGCGGGCACTGTCAATGCCAGTAATCTGAAAACGCGATGAAAAAGTACCCTGAATCGTAGCTGCATTAATAATGTCTTTGGTGGTGGTGCGCTTCTTTAGCGGATTACCTTTTTTATCAAGCATGACTCTACCATCTTTATCGGTGATGGTTTCCACTTGATTTTCAATAAACACCACAGCCATACGGTGATGTAAATACTTCTTAGTAGTATCAAGCATCGCACGACCACCGGCACTATCCAAAGTAATATTCACCATTGGAATGTTATTTTCTTGATCAAAACCCGCAGAGGCACCAGTAATACTTTCACCTGTCGTAATTACTCGGGTTTTTAACAATAATGGACGCCCATCTTTGAAGTAATAAAGCTTCGATCCAATCGGCGTTCTGCCTGATTGAATCGCTGTTTGCGGATCATTCTTTTCATCTACCAATCTAAATTCTAGGGTGGCTACTGCACCTAAAATTTCTTTAGCCCTAGCCGTGTCTTGTACGCCTGGCAGTTGTACCACAATACGCTCTAGACCTTGTTGTTGAATAATTGGTTCGGCCACACCCAGCTCATTTACTCGATTTCTTAGTGTGGTAATATTTTGTTTTAAGGCGCTGCTTTTGGCTATTTTTTGTGCATCATCACTAATACCTACCTGAATCAATAATTCATCTTGGTCACCAGTTTCAAGTACGATCAAATCACTAATATCTGACTTAATACGGGCTAACGCCTTGTCTTTTAACTCAAGTGTTTTAAAACGAATAGCAATACTGTCACCTTCTTTTTTAATGCTCTTATACAAACGACCTTCACGCAACAAAGTGCGCAATTCGTTATAGTATTTATCAATCGACATTGCTAGCACTGCTTGCATATCCACCTCTAGCAAGAAATGCACACCACCTCGAAGATCTAGCCCTAATGACATAGCTCTACCGCCCAAACTATCCAGCCATTGTGGCACCGAAGGTGCTAGATTAAGCGCAACCACATAGTTACGGCCCAACTCTGTTTTGAGCAAATCTTTCGCCGACAATTGAGAAGCGTTGTCACCAAATCGCACCAAAATACGACGGTTTGACAGGGCTGCCGATTTGTATTGAATATTCTTTTGTTTTAGCGTGGCTGTGATTTTAGTTAGGTCAGATTGCTCAATAGCAGCATCGCCTGCACTAGACACTTGCACCGCTAAGTCTGAACCAAAAATATTTGGCAAAGCGTAAAGCGCTGATAATAACAAGAAAAAAGCGATTAACGCATTTCTCAAACCGGAGTAATGATTCATGGGCTTATTTATACCTTAATTTAGATTTTGGCACTGCCTTTTGGTAGCTTTTGATTAATGCCTTGCTTTTGTACTTTGATTACCACACCATCGGCAATTTCCAATGTCGCAAAAGATTCATCCACTGACATGACCTTAGCCACAACACCACCGTTAGTCACTACTTCATCGCCTTTTTTTAGCGCTACTAAAAGTGCTTTATGATCTTTTGCACGTTTTTGCTGTGGTCTAATTAACAAGACATACATAACCGCAAGCAATAGCCCCGGTAGTATCAGTTGGCTCAAACCTGATGGATCTGAGTTGATGCCGTCGGCAGCAGCAAATGCGGGTGGTACGATTAAGTCTAATAAGTTCATTGTTATCTCCTAATAAAAAATAAAAAATTAATTAATGACGGTAATACCGCCCATGTAACTGTGCAATACGTCGGGTATTCTAATACTGCCGTCGGCTTGCTGATGGTTTTCCAATACTGCCACCAATGTTCTACCCACCGCCAAACCTGAACCGTTAAGCGTGTGCAACAATTCTGGTTTATTGGTTTCTGGATTTTTCCATCTAAGCTGTAAGCGTCTTGCCTGAAAATCTTCAAAACAAGAACAAGATGATATCTCACGATACGCATTTTGCCCTGGCAACCAAACTTCTAAATCGTAAGTTTTAGCAGCTGAAAATCCTAAATCACCCGCACATAATATCACTTTACGATAAGGCAGCTCTAATGCTTGTAAGACACCTTCGGCATGGCTGGTTAGCGTTTCTAATGTTTGATAAGAATCCTCAGCTTTCACTACCTGCACCAACTCTACTTTTCAAACTGATGTTGGCGAATCAAACCCCGTGTGTCACGCCCATAAGATCCCGCTTCAGAGCGGAAGCTAGGCGTATGCCCGACAAATTTAAGCGGTAAATCACTCTCTTTGACAATGGTATCACGCACCATGTTGGTAATAGGTACTTCACCTGTTGGAATTAAATAAAGTGTTTTTGCCTCACCTTCTTCGCCATGCAAATGGGTTTTAAACAAGTCTGCTTCAAATTTAGGTAACTGGCCAGTACCCGTTAATGATTCTGCATTGACCAAATATGGCACATAAGCCTCGGTATAGCCATTATTCTCAACATGCTGATCTAGCATAAACTGGGTTAACGCTCTATGCAATCGCGCAATCTTTCCAGTCATTACTGAAAAACGTGCGCCCGATATCTTGGCTGCCGTTTCAAAATCCAGCCCATGTGCTTCGCCTAAGTCAACGTGATCTTTGACTTCAAAATCATATTGTCCTGGCTCGCCCCATTTTGATACCTCAACATTATCATCTTCAGAGTTACCCTCTGGCACTGATTCATGAGGAATATTTGGCATTGCCATGACAATATCGTCAATTTGTACTTGAATGGCTTGTAATTCTGATTTTTCTTCATCAAGTTTGTCACCCAAATCAGCAACTGCAGCTAATAGTGGCTTAATGTCTTCGCCTGCTGCCTTGGCCTTACCAATCGATTTTGACTGTGTATTGCGTAGGTTTTGTAGTTCTTGCGTCTGAACTTGATTTTTTTTTCTTTTATTTTCTAAATCAGTTAACTGATTGATATCAAAAGAAAAATTGCGTTTTTTTAAGGCTAATTCTACCGCTTCAATGTCGTTTCTGAGTTGCTTTTTACTTAACATTGTTATATAATGATTTCCTTATATAGATTGAATACCTAAAAATAGCAGTATTCACTTAAAAATTAATTGAGGAAATTATACTATGTTCAACTCATTCACAGGAAACGATGCTTGCAAACTATTGTCTGAAGGCGCACAATTGGTAGACGTACGTTCTTCTGCTGAGTTTGCACGTGGTGCATTACCTAACGCCATCAACTTGCCGTTACAATCTATCATGAGTGCTAAAAATGTTCTTAGCGATGATAAAGCCATTGTTTTATATTGCGTAACAGGTGCACGTTCATCAACAGCTAAAAATTATTTAGTGCAAATGGGCTTTGACAACGTCAACGATCTTGGTTCATTCAGAAACTACAACTGCGAGTAACTGTTAAAATCGCTGTATGCGAGTAAAGAGTAAATGGCACAAAACCCAAGTTAAAACCATTGAAGATATTGGCGGTGCAATGGCGTTTATTTGCTGGCGTATTACCAAAAACCATCTTGAAGATTTAATCAACGAAGGCTTTGTAATTGAAAAAGAGCAAGTCTTTGATGTTATTGCCGAATACCTATGCTTTCTCATACAGTCTATCGACCGCTTGGTGTTCAAAACACTGGACACTGAACAACGACAAGAGCTCATTAACAAACTGGCTAAGCAGTCCGCCTTTTATTACCAAGAAAATAAAGAAGATCGCATCGGAGAAGGCAATCATTGGAAAGCTTTTGTTAGTACTTATAATCAGCGCTCACAAGATTATTCAGATTACGACTTTGTCAACAATGAGCCGGATTATCATTTTTTAAGATACTTTGCTGAAAAAGTAAAACTGGCAATGACCGATGTTGATGAAAAATGGATTGTGCAGCAGATGATTGAGATTCAAGCGCCAAAGGCTTTTAAAAAACTCAGCCAAAGTGTGGATGATTTAGTATCGGTCAATAGCATCATTTCTAAAGAAGAACAAATCAAGAAAACAGAGAACAGAGTATCGCGTTCAAAACGCCCATCAACTCGCAAAGACTTGCAATAAAACTCAACCACCCATAGATAAATATTAATAAGTTAAAAAAATTTAGGAGATATTTATGATCACTATGTGTACGAATTGTGGTGGACTTAACAAGGTTCCAGAGACTAAATTAAGCAATAATCCAAATTGTGGAAAATGCAAAAAACCACTGTATAAAGGCGAACCAATCTCAATGGCAGGCACACAACTGACTCGTGCGATTGAAAAAACTGATGAATTATTAGTGGTAGATTTTTGGGCAACTTGGTGTGGCCCATGCCAACAGTTTGCACCCACTTTTAAACAGGTTGCCGCTCAGTTAGAGCCTAAAGCACGCTTTATCAAAATTGAAACTGAAAAAGAACAGGCAATTTCTACCAAGTACAACATTCGCTCTATTCCAACGTTAGCAATATTCAAAAACGGACAAGAAATTGATCGTGTATCAGGTGCACTCAGCGCACCCGACTTTACGAATTGGGTAAATCAATACTTATAAATAGAAATTAGTCCATTCGTAAATTTTACAAAATTTTTGTATTTCGATATAGGCCTAGGCTATGTTGGAGAAACCGAAAAGAACAAAGTAAAGGCGATAAAAAACCCCAGCATCAAGTCTGATGTCTGGGGTTTTTTAGAATTTAAAGCCTAGCAATGTCCTACTCTCACATGGGGAGACCCCACACTACCATCGGCGCTAAGTGGTTTCACTTCTGAGTTCGGGATGGGATCAGGTGGGTCACACTCGCTATTGTCACTAAGCAAACTTGTTGCAATTGCTGCATAAAATGCAGTACTTGCGAATTAAAAAGTTTTTATACCTTGATTATTAAATAATCGGAGATATAACAATTAATACATGTAATAAGTTTGTCACTGTACATCAGTGTATTGCATGACACATCAACACAAAAACTATGAATTGAATAATAAATTATTCAAATAATTTGGGTGTTATATGGTCAAGCCTCACGATCAATTAGTACACGTTAGCTTCAAGTATCACTACTCTTCCACACCGTGCCTATCAACCTCGTAGTCTCCGAGGGATCTTTAGGACAGTTAAACTGTCAGGGAGACCTAATCTTGGGAGGGGCTTCCCGCTTAGATGCTTTCAGCGGTTATCCTTTCCACACATAGCTACTCGGCAATACGACTGGCGTCATAACCGAAACACCAGAGGTGTGTCCATTCCGGTCCTCTCGTACTAAGAACAGCTTCCCTCAAGTCTCCAACGCCCACGGTAGATAGGGACCGAACTGTCTCACGACGTTCTAAACCCAGCTCGCGTACCACTTTAAATGGCGAACAGCCATACCCTTGGGACCTGCTTCAGCCCCAGGATGTGATGAGCCGACATCGAGGTGCCAAACACCGCCGTCGATGTGAACTCTTGGGCGGTATCAGCCTGTTATCCCCGGCGTACCTTTTATCCGTTGAGCGATGGTCCTTCCACTCAGAACCACCGGATCACTAAGACCTAGTTTCCTACCTGCTCGACGTGTCAGTCTCGCAGTCAAGCACCCTTTTACCTTTGCGCTCATTGCACGATGTCCGACCGTGCTGAGGGTACCTTTGCGCTCCTCCGTTACTCTTTGGGAGGAGACCGCCCCAGTCAAACTACCCACCATGCATTGTCCCCAATCCGGATAACGGACCAAGGTTAGAACCCCAACCATACCAGGGTGGTATTTCAAGGATGACTCCACTCTAACTAGCGTTAAAGTTTCAAAGTCTCCCACCTATCCTACACAGGTAGGATCAGAGTTCAATGCAAAGCTGTAGTAAAGGTGCACGGGGTCTTTCCGTCTGGCCGCGGGTATACTGCATCTTAACAGCAATTTCAATTTCACTGAGTCTCGGGTGGAGACAGTGTGGCCCTCGTTACGCCATTCGTGCAGGTCGGAACTTACCCGACAAGGAATTTCGCTACCTTAGGACCGTTATAGTTACGGCCGCCGTTTACTGGGGCTTCAATTCACTGCTTCGATTGCTCTAACAGATCCTTTTAACCTTCCAGCACCGGGCAGGCGTCACACCCTATACATCCTCTTGCGAGTTAGCAGAGTGCTGTGTTTTTGCTAAACAGTCGGCAGGGACTCTTTGCTGCGACCTATTCTCATAGGCACACCTTATACCGAAGATACGGTGCTAGTTTGCAGAGTTCCTTAACCAGGGTTCTTCCACGCGCCTTAGAATACTCATCTCACCCACCTGTGTCGGTTTACGGTACGGGCAACCATAGATAAACTTAGAGGCTTTTCTCGGCACGACGGCATCACCGATTCTCCCATCCCTCCGAAGAGTTCAGGGAGCCTGTCGGGTCTCGGATATAGAGATACGGATTTGCCTGTATCTCAACCTACTCCCTTCGAGCCACTATTCCATCAGTGACCTCGGCTAGCCCTATGCGTCCCCCCATCGCGCTCTATGGTCGGTATCGGAATATTAACCGATTTGCCATCGCTTACCCCTTTCGGACTCAGCTTAGGACCCGACTAACCCTACATTGACGAGCATCGTGTAGGAAACCTTGGGTTTTCGGCGAACAGGATTCTCACCTGTTTTATCGCTACTCATGCCTGCATGCTCACTTCCTGCCGCTCCACCACTCCTTACCGGTATGGCTTCAACGCTGACAGGAACGCTCCGCTACCGCACGGATAACCGAATACGGATTACGGATTACGGAAGAAGCTTCATTTCACTTTCAAATTCGAAGTAAATACAGAAAGTTTTTTTACTAGGATTTTATATTCGCTTATATACTCTTGCATAAGCTCATTACTTATATATCCCAGCTCCTTAGATGTCTTGATCCATAGCATTGTCTCATCACAACTTCCTATAGCATAGACCAACATTCTTTTAAATTCATCTTTATAAAATCTCTGCTTCCCAAACCCCTCAACTATATTTGCAGCAATTGATTTAGAGCTCCGTCTCAATTGATCGGCTACTCCACCATATTGCTCGATTTTGGGAAATCTCAAGCTTGTTTTATGAATTTTTATCATTAGTCTAAATGCCATTTGATAAATTTGCAAATTCTCAACATCTAATTTTGCACTCTCATCTCTCAATTTACTTCCTCCGCAATCCGCAATCTGCAATCAGTAATCCGTACCTACAGCTTCGGTGTCTATTTTAGCCCCGTTATATTTTCGGCGCAGGATCGCAAGAGTACCCCATTGCCGAAGCAATGGGGACCCCAAATGGACCAGTGAGCTGTTACGCTTTCTTTAAAGGATGGCTGCTTCTAAGCCAACCTCC
>OFBX01000026.1_pt1 | contig 17897 bp, 22 predicted proteins | sample 1520741 | NCBI WGS metagenome assembly OFBX01 (sample SAMEA3696450, study PRJEB22514) | metagenome | biome: water; feature: marine; material: hydrothermal vent | place: Pacific Ocean | collected 2014-08-16 | depth 1514 m | reverse complement strand
TCAATGTTTAAAGGTGGTGATGACTATTATCAAAAAGCAAAAATCATCTCTGGCAAAACTCAAGATATTGCCGAGTTTTTAGTGGATAAAGATTTGTCAAAACTCAATTTAGACAAGGTTGATATTTCTTATCATGAGCCATGCACATTGCAACACGGGCAAAAGTTAGCAGGTTTGGTTAATTCTATTTTAGATTCGTTGGGTTATCATCCAGCCAAAGTGCAAGACTCTCATTTGTGTTGTGGTTCGGCAGGCACATATTCAATCTTTCAGCCAAAGCTTTCACAAGAACTAAAAATTAATAAAATGAAACACTTGCAGGCATCTAATCCACAGATGATTGTTACCGCTAATATCGGTTGTTTAATGCACCTGCAAAAAGGCACTAAAATACCGGTCAAACATTGGATTGAGTTATTAAATGGGTAGAAGAAGAAAACCAAAGGCTAAAACTTACGAATTAGAAATCGAATCGCTCTCACACGAGGGGCGTGGTATTGCGCATTTAGAAGAAAAAGTGATTTTTGTTAGTGGTGCTTTGCCGGGTGAAACCGTGATTGCAGATCGTACTTTTTCACGGGCTAAGTTCGAAGAGGCGGATGTTAAAGAGGTATTAAAGCCAGCAGATAATCGAATTACACCCAAGTGTGAAGTGTTTGGTATTTGTGGCGGCTGTTCATTTCAGCATTTGTCTAGCGAAGATCAAATCGAAGCTAAAGGTAACTGGCTTAAAGACGCTTTTTCTGGCCAAGCTAAAGTTGAGCCAAAGCATTGGCTGGAGCCACTACAAGTTGAGAGCTGGGGCTATCGCCGTAAAGCACGCCTCGGCGTGCGCTATGTGGCCAAAAAAGAAAAAGTACTGGTAGGCTTTAGAGAAAAGAAATCTGGCTTTATCACTAACATGAGTCGTTGCGAGGTGTTACATCCGTCATTGGGTGATAATCTTGAAGTGTTGGCTGAGGCAATAGAAAAACTCTCAATCAAATCACAGGTTCCACAATTAGAAGTTGCAGTGGCTGAGAATAATACCGTATTAATCTTACGACATTTAGAGCCGCTGACTACCAAAGATGAGCAAATATTACTTGATTGTGCCAATGAACTAGATATTACCTTTTATACCCAGAGTGGCGGTGCAGATACCGTTAAGCCACTAGATCAACCAGTTGTATTAACTTATTCACATCCTGATCATGATATTGTCATGGAGTTTTTACCAACTGATTTCACCCAAGTGAATTTCAAGCTTAATCAAAAGATGATTAACTTAGCGCTTGATATGCTCGAGCTTAATGATGAAGACGAAGTGATTGATTTGTTTTGTGGCTTGGGTAACTTCACCTTACCGATTGCTAAATACGCTAAACATGTGGTGGGTATCGAGGGTGATTTAGGCTTGATTGAGCGTGCTAAATATAATGCCGAGAAAAATGCAATTACCAATGCGGATTTTTACAAGGCCGATCTATTTAAAGAAGTTGAAGGCACTGAGTGGTTCAGAGGTAAAACTTATAACAAAGCATTGATTGATCCTGCACGTTCAGGTGCGATTGAGATTGTAGAATTATTACCCAAACTCGGTGTTGAGAGGCTAGTGTACGTGTCGTGTAACCCGGCAACATTAGCACGAGACACGGCTAAATTAATTGAATTGGGTTATAAACTAGATACTGCAGGGGTGATGGATATGTTCCCGCAAACCGCTCATGTTGAATCAATTGCGCTATTTACCAAATGATTACAATTAGTATCGCTGATCAAACACTGGAATATCAAGGCAAAACTTACTCTATTAGCAGTGCAAAAAATGGTGTGGGTGAAGAAGAAGGGTCATTTTGCACACCAACTGGACAATTCAAAATTTCTGAGAAAATTGGAGAAAATCTTGAAGTCGGGTCGGTGCTAGTTGCTAGAGCGCCTACTGGTGAGATTTTTTCAAAAACATTATTCGATCAAAATCCTGATAGAGATTGGATACTCACCCGTATTCTCTGGCTAGAGGGGGTTGAAGAACACAACAGTAACACCAAAGAGCGTTATATTTATATTCACGGCTCTCCTGACGAAACGCCGATGAGTGTGCCCGGATCAAAGGGCTGTATTCGTATAAGCAACAACGATGTGATTGAGTTATTTGAGAAAGTTCAAATAGGTGAAGATGTCGTTATAATGAAGCCATGAGCAAGTTAGCGCAGTACCTACCAAAAAAAGCTTTTGAGCACCTTCAAGAAAACCCAGATTCGGTTTTAATTGACGTGCGTACCGAGGCTGAAAACAAGTTTGTAGGCAGGCCGCTTGATTGTATTTTTGTACCCTGGGTTGATGAACCTGATTGGGAGCCACATCCAAATGATTTTATTGCCGCGATCAAACGTTTTATTGGTGAGCGTGAGCAAGTATTAGATACTGAAATTATTCTAATTTGTCGAAGTGGTTATCGCTCTGATGATGCAGGCCGATGCTTGATTAACAATGGCTTTACCAATGTGTCCCATGTGGTGAGTGGTTTTGAAGGTGATCTTGACGAACAAGATCAGCGTGGCAATGTGAATGGCTGGCGCCATGATGGCATGCCTTGGAATCAGTGTTAGTCAGTTATCTAGATAGTATTAAATTGTTCGTTCACCCGCGGGTGATGACCATGCTGTTCCTGGGCTTTTCAGCCGGCGTACCAATCCTGCTTATTTTTTCAACGCTAGGGCTTTGGCTTAATGAGGCGGGCGTTGCCAAATCAACCATTACTTATTTTTCATGGGCGGCGTTAGGTTACTCATTTAAGTTTGTGTGGGCACCATTAGTTGACCGACTGCCTTTGCCAGTTTTAACCAAAACATTGGGTCGCCGCCGTGCCTGGATGTTAGTTTCACAGTTGGCAATTATGGGTGCGATTTTGTTGATGGCATCGGTTGATCCAAAAGCTGGTATTGATGGCTTAACCTTTATGGCTTATGGCGCGGTGTTATTAGGGTTTTCATCAGCTACACAAGATATTGTGATTGATGCCTATCGTATTGAGTCAGCCGATAAAGACATGCAATCGATGCTCTCAGCAACCTATATTGCTGGCTATCGTATTGGCATGTTGGTCGCGGGTGCCGGTGGTTTGTTTATCGCTAGCTATTTAGGCTCAACTAAAGCGCTCTATAGTTACGATGCTTGGTCAGGTACTTACATGATTATGGCAGCGGTGATGTTGATTGGTGTGGCGACCACACTGATTATTAGTGAGCCCGACACCAAGAGACAAGAGGTTGAATACAGTACAACTGATTACGCTCGATTCTTCTTATTATTTTTATCAATTGTTGTTGCTTTTATCTTAACCTTTAACGCAACAGCCGGTTTGGTTAAAGACGCTAAAGAAGCTTTAATTGAGGTTTTTGCTAACAAACACCTTGCTGGTTTTATTGTTGGCACAGCTCGTATGATGATAGCGCTTTTAGGTGCTTATATTGCAGCTAGAGCATTAATCGCATTCAACATTGTTAATCGGTCCATGGTCAATAATACGTATGTTGATCCGGTTAAAGATTTCTTTAACCGCTACGGCATGAGTGTGGCTGTATTGTTATTAGCTGTGATTGGCTTGTATCGTGTGAGTGATATTGTACTCGGCGTGATGGCAAATATTTTCTATCAAGATATGGGTTTTACTAAGGTAGAAATTGCCACTATCTCTAAAACTTTTGGCCTATTTATGACCCTTGCTGGTGGCTTTTTAGGCGGAATTTTAGCCATTAGAGTTGGCGTATTCAAGGTGTTGTTTTTAGGTGCATTACTCTCAGCACTTACCAACCTTCTGTTTATCGTGTTGGCAAATGTGGGTCATGATATTACTTGGCTGTATGTCACTATTGCTATGGATAATCTCTCTGCCGGCATTGCAACAACTGCCTTTATTGCCTTTTTATCTAGCCTCACTAACATTCAATTTACTGCGGTGCAGTATGCGATTTTCTCATCACTCATGACCTTGCTGCCTAAAATCTTTGGTGGTTACTCAGGCACCTTAGTTGAGCAATTTGGCTATAGTGAATTCTTTGTGATTACCACACTAATTGGTATTCCAGTGTTATGGCTGGTGTACAAAGTTAAACCTTATATTGATTAAATTATGACACTAGGCCCAATCATGATGGACGTGTCAGGCTTGATGCTGACACAAGAAGAAAAAAACCGATTATCTAAGCCGAGCATAGGTGGCGTGATTTTATTCACCCGTAATTTTGAGAGTATTGATCAAGTTAAAGAGCTGATTAAATCAATCCGTTTGATTAATCAAAATATGCTGATTTCAGTAGATCACGAAGGTGGTAGAGTGCAGCGTTTTAAAGCCGGTTTTACTCACCTACCAGCCATGGCAAAATTGGGTGAAGTCTATGATCAAAATCCTGAATTAGCCTTAGAGCAAGCTTTTTCTTGTGGCTGGGTTTTAGCGGCAGAGTTGTTAGATATTGGTGTGGATTTTTCATTTGCACCGGTGCTGGATTTAGATTACGGCCATTCCTCGGTGATTGGCGATAGGGCATTTCATTCTAACCCTGAAGCGGTGGTGAAATTAGCCGGTGCTTTGATTGAGGGTATGCATGAGGCGGGTATGAAGTGTGTGGGTAAACACTTCCCTGGGCATGGCCATGTGGCACTTGATTCACATCTAGATTTACCCATTGACGAACGCTCAATGAATGAAATTAGGCAAGATATTCTCAGTTTTAAAGGCTTGATTGGTCAGGGTTTAGATGCTGTGATGCCTGCGCATGTGGTGTATTCTCAGGTGGATGACAAGCCCGCAGGATTCTCATCAAAATGGATTAAAGATATTTTGCAATCGCAACTTGGCTTTGCCGGTGTTGTGTTTAGTGATGATTTATCCATGCAAGGTGCACATTTTATTAAAGGTATTGTCGAGCGTGTGCAAGTGTCGTTAGACAGTGGCTGTGACATAGCCTTAATCTGTAATCACCCCGAGTTGGTAGCCCAAGTTATTGATCTTGATTGGCCTAAGTGTGAAAAACTACACTTAATGAAAGGGATTAAACCCTTTAATCTTGATAAAATAGCGCATAACAATCATCGACAAAACATACAATCATTATTATGAGTACAGACAACAAACCAGATTTTGAAATTCGTTTATTAAGTGCTGTTAGAAAAACCCTAATTGCCGTTGCAAAAGACACTATGACTAAGCCAGGCTTGCGTCATCCTTTAACAGAAGGCACACAAAAGATGATCACCGATTGTTTAGATATCGTTATTTCTAGACAAACAGCCATTGAAAAAGACTCGGGCACACATACTAAAATGAAGCCAGTTTACACCGATGAACAAACGGTACAAAGCTTCTCAGTTGATGATCTTAAAAAGACTTTAAATTAAACATACTCTAGATTGGCATATGAGCTAATCAACCACTTAGTACCCGCTTGCTTGAATTTGATTTGAATACGGGCTGAGTCACCATCACCTTCAAAGTTGAGTACCGTACCAAAGCCAAATTTAGCGTGCCTAACTGTCACACCAATCGATAATTGACCTTGTCCTTCAGGATCGATATCTTGATTAAAGACATCATCTTCTTGATAATTTTGCATGGTTGCGCCAAATTTTTGCTTAACTGAGTTTGTATACTCGCTCGGAATTTCATCTAAGAATCGAGAAGGGTAGGCAAGTAAAGACTGCCCATATAAAAAGCGTTTAATTGCAAAAGATAGGCTGAGTTTTTTCATGGCACGGGTCATGCCAACGTAGCACAATCTTCTTTCTTCATCCATTAAGTGTGGCTCATCTTTACTTTGCCTGGATGGAAACAAGTCTTCTTCCATACCGGTTAAAAAAACATTGGGAAACTCCAAGCCTTTGGCAGAATGAATGGTCATTAATTGAACATTTTGATTGATGGGTGCATTAGTATCGCCACTGGAGTCTAACGAGGCCAGCGAGATAAAACCAACCACTTCACTCATATCAGAATCTTGATCATGAGCGTATTGCTTGGCTGCTGCAATAAGTTCTTCAAGGTTTGCTTTTTTACTACCAGCCTTATCAGTTTTGTCATTTGAGTAATGTTCAATTAAGCCAGAAGCCTTAATTAAGTGAGCAACTTTTTCACTTAACTCAAGGTGTTTGGCATCATCACACATTTGTTCAATCAGTTGTGTAAACCCGATTAGTGCATTGCTTGCACGAGTCGGTAATGAAGGTGATATTGCAATGGCTGCTTGAAAGAGGGTGGTGTTATTATCACGCGCAAATTCTCTTACTTTTTCAATGGTGGCATTGCCAATACCACGAGTTGGGAAGTTGACCACGCGCTCAAAAGCAACATTATCAGCTGAGCTTTCCATTAAGCGTAAGTAACACAGTGCATCTTTAATCTCAGCGCGTTCAAAAAAGCGAAGACCGCCGTAAATCACGTAAGGAATATTGTATTTAATTAACCGCTCTTCAAAGCCTCTAGACTGCGCATTTGAGCGATACAAAATAGCACATTCGTTGGCTGATGTGCCATTGTCAATGAATTTTTGAATGGTGCTAACAACATAGTCTGCTTCATCGGTTTCTGTACGTGCTTCATAGATATCAATTAAATCACCATTACCAGAATCGGTCCACAACGACTTTCCTAGGCGATTAGAATTATTAGCAATTAGTGCGTTAGACGCACCTAGAATATTACCTGTAGAGCGGTAATTTTGCTCAAGTCGGATGGTTTGAATAGGGTGAAAATCAGATTCTAATTTTTGAATGTTTTCTATCTTTGCGCCACGCCAGCCATAGATTGATTGGTCGTCATCACCCACACAAAATATTTGATTTTTTCCTGATGAGAGTAATTTGATCCATTTGTATTGAATGGTGTTGGTGTCTTGAAACTCATCAACCAAGATGTGTTCAAAGCGATTTTGATAGTGTGTCAATAACTCAGTATTATTTTTTAGCAACTCATAACTACGTACTAAAAGTTCGGCAAAATCAATCAGTTCATTGGCTTTACAGTGCGCCTCATAAAGCTCAAATACTTTGACACTTTGTTTAACAAAGTAGTTATATCCAGCGTCAATATCACCCGGGTGAATGCCTTCATCTTTTTGCTGGTTGATAAACCACTGAATTTTTCTAACCGGGTATTTTGATTCATCGATTTGATTTTCTTTCATCAAGCGCTTAACAATACGAAACTGATCTTGCTGATCAAGAATTTGAAATTGTGCACTTAAGTTGGCTTCAATTGGATGGGCGCGTAATAATCGATGTGCCAATCCATGAAAAGTGCCCACCCACATACTTCTAATTGGTCGTCTTAATAAAAATTCAAGACGTTCACGCATTTCCTTGGCAGCCTTGTTGGTAAAGGTTACTGCTAAAATAGCATCAATATGCGTGTTTTTCTGTGTGACTAAATAAGCAATTCGGTGTGTTAAAACTCGGGTTTTACCACTACCTGCACCCGCGAGTATTAAAGCATTTTGTACATCATCTAAAGTAACTGATTGATTTTGTTTGTCATTAAGTCCGTCGGTAATTTCAGATAAATTCATGTTTTTTTCTTGCTTGATAGCTTTAAATGGTTATAATATTACCTTTCTCTGATATCAAGTAATTTTAAGCCTGATTGAAGAGTGTGAAATTATAAACAAAAATTAAGGAGTATCAGTAATGACTTACTACGAAGGTGTTAAAAAAATGGAAGAAATGGGCGTAAACGATAACTATATTCAAGGTTGGGTAGCTGGTTTCTTAAACAATCCTGAACTTGAAGAGCAAAGAATTACTGATGAGTGGGAATCTGGCTTTGAAGATGGCAAAGAGCAAACAGATGCAAACTTTGCAAATTTCTGCTAATTCCTGATAATTACATTCACTAAGAATGATCTAAAAAGCCCCGTTTACGGGGCTTTTTAATGCATCAATCATTATGCAAAGCAACTGGCAGCACAATACAAGAAACACCCTAAAAGGGGCGAACAGTTGTAATGATTTTTTTCAAAGTGATCAGTTTAAAGATCGACACTTTCCAATCAAAATCCCTTTAGAATTTGCCAATCTGATTGATAAGAATAATCCAGATGATCCTTTATTAAAACAAGTTATTCCCTTTAGGAGTGCACAAAACCAAGCAGAGTTTAGTTTATCCCCATTGGGCGATGAAGATAACTCACCAGTCGCCGGTTTAATTCACATATACCCTAATCGAGTTTTATTAATTACATCACGTGTGTGCGCGATTCACTGCCAGTATTGTTTTCGACAAAATTTTGATTATTCTGGCCATGATGCAATGAGTAACTGGCTAGCGATTGAAGACTATATTCGCTCTCATCAATCAATCAATGAAGTCATACTCAGTGGTGGCGATCCTCTGAGTTTGAGCGATGAAAAACTAGCTCAATTAATCAGAAATATTGAAAATATTGAACATATAAAGATATTACGAATTCATTCTCGCTCTATGGTGGTTACCCCAAGCAGAATAACGGATAAATTGGTCAAATTACTCACTAAAACGGCGTTAAAAGTAGTTTTAGTGACACACATTAACCATGCAAATGAAGTGTCAGAAGTGTTTATCCAAAATATTGGAAATTTTACAAATATCACGCTACTCAACCAATCTGTGTTGTTAAAAGGAGTTAATGATGATTTGGGTACCTTAGAGCGCCTGAGTTTAAAGTTATTTGATATTGGTATCTTGCCGTATTACTTACACATGCTGGACAAGGTGAAAGGGGCAGAGCACTTTTTAATCAGTGATGAACGCGCCATTCAATTACATCAAGACTTGAAGGGCAGTCTAAGTGGTTATTTGGTGCCTAAGTTGGTGCGTGATGAAAATCTAAAATCTAAGACTTGGATTTAAAGAATGGATTTTTCTAAAGTTTCGATGTCGATTTCACCCATACGAAAATCAACCAATCTGCCTTCTGGGTCATAGATGTAAGTGGTTGGCATGCCAAACACATCGCCAAAGTTAGTAAATTGTGAGCCATTTTTATCATCAAATAGGATGATTGGATAATTAACCATAAAGGTATCGGTAAATTCTAGAATGGTTTTTTTATCGGCTTGCTCGTAATCCAATCCTAGTATTTCAACTCTATCAGAATTTTTCTCGTAGAACTCTACGAAAGCAGGAATCTCTTTTAGACAAGGTGGGCACCAAGTAGCCCAAAAGTTGATTACTAAGTATTTGCCTTTGGTTGACTCGTCAGTATGCACATTTCCCTCAATATCGACGAGTGAGAAATTTGGCACTTTGATGGCTTTTTCGTTTTCCCAAAGCGTGCTAGCTTTTGCTACAATTTCATCGACTGTAATTGCTTGTGTCGTTGTTAATGGCAAAAAAAGTGAGAGTATAATGAGAATTTTTTTCATAACCAGTTTTTAATAATGAGTGTAAAAATTTACCATAATCCAAGATGTACAAAATCTAGACTAACCCTAGCTATTTTAGAAGAAAAAGGCCTAGACTTCGAAGTAATTAAATATCTTGAAGATACGCCCAGTGTGGCAGAATTAAAAGCCTTGCTTGATGAGCTAGGCATGGACCCACGTAATTTGATGCGTACCTTTGAAGCGCCTTATAAAGAAAATAACTTGGATGATGAATCGCTCAGTGAAGATGATTTGATTCAGGCAATGGTTGATAATCCAATTTTGATTGAGCGTCCAATTGTCAAGACTGATAAGGGTATTGCCATTGGACGACCACCTGAAAACATTTTAGCGATTTTGTAAACGACTATTCGTCAACCAGTAAAGTCGACAGATAACCTTCACGCGCTTCGATATTGGAATAATAAACATCATCTATTCCTTCAGACACTGAATCTTTAACTTCATCAACCACTAAGATTGCCTCGCTCCAAGCACTAAGATTGCTAAATTCATTGATTGATATTGCATTATCGGTAAATTCATTAATCCAAGCAAGGCGCATAAAGATAGGCGCAAAGGCTGCATCAATCATGGCGAAATCAGCACCATTAAAGAAAGTATCTGTACCTTTAACTGCCTCAACTTTAGCCAGCTTTTCAAATAATGATTCTTTGGCCTTAGTGTAAGTTTCTTCATCGCCCGTCACTAGGTTGAATAGGTCATCAAACATACCGGATGAGAACTGAATCCAAGCGCGGTTTTTGGCTTTTTGTATTGCATCGCTTGGGTGTAAATCATTCTCACTAATGTCATTAGCGAATTCACTAATGACACTTGATTCAAAAATCACTTCATCATCTGCTTTTAATAAAGGCACCTGTCCGGTTGGTGATATGGCTTTAAACCAATCAGGCGGATCCATTGGATTGATAAAAGTGATGTCATAATCAATCTTTTGTTTCTTTAAGATGATGATAGCGCGCTGTACAAATGGGCAAAGTTTAAAGCTAATGAGTTCTAATTTCATGGTTACTCCCTATGATATGGATGGTTGGTTAATAATGAATGTGCGCGGTAGATTTGTTCAACGGCTAGTAAGCGTGCCATGGAGTGCGGCAAGGTTAAGTTTGACAAGCCCCACAGCTGATTAGCATGCTGTTTACAAGTGGTAGATAGCCCATCTGCACCACCAATTAACAAGGCTATATTGTCACCATTTTGTTGCCAATTTTCCATGTTTTTGGCAATATCTTTGGTGGTGTTTTGCTTTCCGAATTCGTCAAAGGCAATGACATGGCTTGACCCTTGTGTGGCTTTTATCAGTAGTCCGCCTTCTAATTCTTTGATTTGATTGATATTTTTACCTTTTCGCTTTTGCGCTTCAAGTGTAATTAATTCAAAGTTAAGCGAGGCAGGTAATTGTTTTTGATAATGATTGATGCCCGTTTGTATCCAATCGGGCATTTTTTTTCCAATCGCAATCAGTTTGATCTTCATCTAAGTTAGTCGTCAGAACGCTCAGAACCAGACCAAAGTCTTTCCAGTTTGTAGAATTCTCGAGTTTTTTCTGTCATCACATGTACAACCACTTCAGCTAAATCAACCAGCATCCAATGACCAGTTTCTGCGCCTTCAATACCAACAACTTTCATGCCTAAACGTTTGGCTTCAATCTTAAGATTGTTGGCAATACCGCGTACATGTTGTATGGATCGTCCTGTGGCGACAACGATGGCTTCGATATCAGCACTTTGTTCTAATACTTTTAAGGTGATAATATCTTCGCCTTTGAGTTCTTCAATGGTGTCGGTAACGACTTTGAGTTGTTGTTCTAAATTCATAAGTGTTGTAGGTAGTGAATAATGGACTCCGGCAATAGGCCAGATAAACTTTGTTGCGCGCTCATTTTACCACTCAAGGCGGTGTTGAAAAGAATACAGTGAATATCGCTAGAAGAAATATCAAGCAGTTCAGTATTGGCAAAATACAGCAAGCCTGCAGTTTGATTATGCAGTTCAGTTATAGTCTGAGTTGGTGTAAATGAATAAGACGCGATGGGTGCTTGGCAATCAGGTCGCGCAATCACCACAAGGTGCACATATTGATGAAAGTCTTGGTAATTTTTCCAAGTAGATAAGTTGATAAAGCTATCCATACCAATAATCAAACAAACGGATGTGTCTGGATATTCGTGCTTAATATCAATCAAAGACTCAATCGTATAAGAAGCACTGTCTCGGTTAATTTCGCGTAAATCAATGGACAGCTCGTTAAATTCTCGAGTTGCTAATCGCAACATTTCAAGGCGTTGAGCATTAGAAAAGTTAAGCTTATTTTTATGCACAGGTGCTGCACAAGGCATTAAAAATAACTCAGACAGATCAAGTGTGCTTTTTAGTAAAGCTGCATTTTTTAAATGACCAAAATGAACAGGATCAAACGATCCACCAAAAAAACCAATCATAATAAGGCATCAAGGGCTTGTTGGCTCACCGGCTGCATTGGGTAAGTACGCGAACCATCATGAATATGATTACGATAACGTACAAAATCGTCTTCATTATCAATCATTAAAAATGGGTTGCCTGATTTTTGCTGCGCCATAGTGGTGGTGATCTGTGAACCATAATCATGCCCACAATGCAATAACACCCCATCTTCTACCTGTTTTAATTTTTGCATTGAATGAAACAGTACATTTGCATCAGCACCTGGCATTGCGCAGTGCCCTGCGCCATACACAAATAAACTGTCACCTGCAATCAGATGGCCATCGAGTAAGTAGCAAACACCGCCAGCTGTGTGCCCAGGGGTATTAATAATGGTTGCACTGGTAGCTCCTAACGTCACAGTATCTTTATCATCAACCGTTTTGATGGGGTTTTTGATGTCTAGATAAGGAATTTCATTTATGCCTGCAGTGATACTGGCCCCCGTTTTATTAGCGATTTCATCGACAGCATTCATGTGATCATTGTGCCAGTGGGTTAGCCAAATATCAGTGAGTGTATAGCCTTTATCAGTAATTTTTTGAATAAATAGGTCTGCTTCCCAAGCGGGGTCAACAATCGCACAGGTTTTAGAAGCATGATCAAAAATAAAATGGATTGAATTTTCATAAGTGCCAACATGATAGAGAATCTCTAAAGTATAGGATTTTTCAGTAAAGGTTTTTTCTAACATCAGAGCTTTCCATCAATAGTGTACAAACATTTTACCAAACTAGTCTTGACTAATTTGTCTTAGAGACTATAATTTACATCTTTTGCTTTGCAACCAGTTTTGGGGCTATAGCTCAGCTGGGAGAGCACGACACTGGCAGTGTCGGGGTCAGCGGTTCGATCCCGCTTAGCTCCACCATAAAGCAAAAAAAGTGTATGTCGCCTTCGTCTATCGGTTAGGACCCCAGGTTTTCATCCTGGTAAGAGGAGTTCGATTCTCCTAGGCGATGCCATATTCTAAAAATAGCTTAGTGTAAAAACTAAGCTATTTTTTTATCCTTTAAATCAAATTTCTCCATTAAAATATCTGTTTGTCCCGTTCGTCTAGCTGGCCCAGGACTCCAGGATTTCATCCTGGCAACAGGAGTTCGAATCTCTTACGGGACGCCAAATTTTTCTTTTTTACTTCGTCTTTTTACTTTCCACCCCTCAAGGGGGTACTGAACAGAGTGCTGCGTTATATTTGTAAAAACACTTAGTCATTTAGAATCACTAAATTCCTGCGCGTTTTAAAATCTGTCTTACAGAAAACAAAAATACTTCGTAAAAATAGAAAAATTACTAAGTAAAATAATACGCATGAATCAACTTAACATCATTATCCCCGACAGGCTCATTGGTCAGCGCATTGATAGTGCGATGGCACAATTGTTGCCGGATTACTCTCGTTCTAAAATTACCAACTGGGTACGCTCTGGCGGTGCGCTGATTAATGGTAAATCTTTCAAACCTAAAGAAAAAGTACTGGGCGGTGAGATTGTGGCGCTGAGCATTAAGGCCGAAAAAACCAACGAATGGAAGGCGGAAGACATTCCGCTAGATGTGGTGTATGAGGATGATGATATTATTGTTATTAACAAGCCAGTTGGCTTAGTGACACACCCAGGTGCAGGTAATTGGACCGGTACTTTGGCGAATGGCTTATTGCATTATGATCCGTCTTTAGCGACCCTAGATAGGGCTGGCATTGTACACCGACTCGATAAAAATACCTCTGGCCTAATGGTGGTAGCGCGTAGTGAACTGGCACAAAAAAATCTAGTTGAACAATTGCAAACTCATACGGTGGCTCGAGAATATTCCGCCATTGTTTATGGCCATATGATATCTGGTGGTACGGTGGACGCACCAATAGGCCGTGATCCAAAAGATAGGATTAGACAAGCCGTGGTTGAAGAGGGTGAAGGTAAAGATGCAGTAACACATTACCGTGTGATTGATCGTTTTGGCCATCATACCCACGTGAAATGTATTTTAGAAACCGGACGTACCCATCAAATTCGTGTGCATATGTCGCATATTGACCACCCGCTGATTGCTGATCCAATGTACGGTGGCAAGATTCGTTTCCCTAAAAAAGCCAATGAGTCGCTTAAAGACACGTTAAAAAGCTTTAAAAGACAAGCTTTACACGCAAAGAAACTCACCTTAACGCATCCAATTTCAGCTGAGACAATGTCTTGGAAAGCGCCTTTGCCACAAGACCTACAAGATTTACTTAAAGTGTTACAAGAATTTGACCCAGTCTAGCGCCACACAGCACAATCGCCACACAGCAGCCCTCGGGGAGGGGTCCTCTAGGAGGAGTAGCTTCCCTAAAAATGTTAAATTAATAACAACAACTCGATTTTTCAATGAAAACAACCGGTCTTGTTTAATAGCCGACGGCTATGACAATTTTAACCTTGCCTTACATGTGGGCGACAATGCTATTAAGGTTAAAAATAATAGAGCATTATTGATCAGCAAATACAATTTACCCTGCGAACCAAAATACCTAGAACAAATCCATTCAAATATCTGCTTGCAAGCTTCAAGTGACGACTGTGTGGGTGATGCAGTCGTGACGCAAGAAAAAGGCGTAGTTTGTGCGGTGATGACGGCTGATTGCTTGCCTATCTTTGCTTGTAATCAGTCAGGTACACAGGTTGGCGTGGCACATGCAGGCTGGAAGGGGATTGTGAATGGGGTGATTGAGTCATTCATTCAACAGTTTGAGTCAAATGATTTGTTAGTGCACTTTGGTCCCGCGATTTCACCAGCAGCGTTCGAGGTGGGCGCAGATGTCTATCAACAATTTATTGATAAAGATACAAAGCTAGATCAAGCGTTTATCGCTAAGGGTAGTAAGTATCAGCTCGATATTTATCAAGCAGCCAGGATTATTTTGAATGATTTAGGGGTTCAATCAATCAGCGGCGGCGATGAATGCACCTATACACAAAAAGACAAATATTTTTCCTATCGGCGTGATGGCGCCCAATCAGGGCGCATGGCACATCTTATTTGGATTGAATAATAGAGGAAAGCAAGGCTTTCCTCTATTTATTTCGAATGATTATTTACTTAGCGATTTCATAATCGCTTTCTTAAAAATTGGGCCAAAGATATACAGTAGTGGAAAGCCGACGATCCAAGCGATTACAAAACTACTCAGCCATTTTTCAATGATTTGATCGGTCCAACCGCCAAGGTTGAGATACGTCACCACAAGCGACATAATGCTGATCATAAACAGTGACATGACAATACTAAAGATCAAATGTACTTTTTTTTCCATGATTACTCCCTTTTATTCTTCTTTATTTTTAGTTTTACCACTGATGGTGAAATCCATCTCACCCGTGGTTCGATTAAGATGGTAGTAATGTAGCGGCTTTTGTTTGCGTTGTTTTTGTTGTACCACACAACCCACGACTTCAAACTCACCCGCAAGCTCAATTTCATCATGTTGCGTATTTAAAGGCACTAGAAATTTCTTGTTACCACGCACTAGGTATTGACGAAAATACATATCATTATCATAGCGTACGATTGCATAAGCCCGATTGTGGATCTGCATACCTGGGTCTATGATAACAATACAGTTTTCACTAAACTCAGGTTCCATATAGCTACCTAGGTTTTGCAGGGCAAACGGCTCAGAGTTAGTTGAGCAGTTGGTTTCGAACATTTCTTGAGGAGTGTCTATGTCTGACATAATGGGCAATAAAACGTTGAACGTTGATTTTGTGTAATTCTAGCTATTTTACCACTGCATGTACCACATAGCTTATTTTCACGCCCATACACGGACAAAGTCTGTGCGAAATACCCGGGACTACCATCCACCTGTGAAAAATCTTGCAACGTCGTGCCACCAGCCTTGATCGCTTGAGCAAGGATGGTTTTAATGCGTTGTGTTAATAGTGCGTAGCGTTTTTTTGAAACACTACCAGCTTTGCGTTCAGGGTTAATACCAGCTTGATGCAAACTTTCACAAGCGTAGATATTGCCCACACCGACCACCACTTTACTGTCCATCACAAAAGCCTTGATATTTTGTTGCTTATTGCGTGACTTACTATATAAGTATGACTCATCAAATAAATCTTCTAGAGGCTCAACCCCTAAAGAGTCTAATAATGGGTGCGAGCCATTTTTGGAAAACAACACCGCACCAAAGCGTCGTGGGTCGTTTAGACGCATGACTGTACTGTTGCCAAAGCTCAGTTCAAAGTGATCGTGCTTTTTAAGTGGCACATCATGACTCACTACTTTAATCGAGCCACTCATACCTAGATGAATGATTAGTGTGCCGACATCAAACTCAATGAGTAAATATTTACCGCGCCGATGAATGCTATTAACGCGCTGATTGGCCAGCGTGGTAACCAAGTGCTTCGGCATCTCCCAGCGCAAGTTGTCTCTATAGAGTATGGCGCGTTCAACCACTTGGTTAACGATCAGTGGCTCAAGCCCACGCTTGGTGGTTTCAACTTCGGGTAATTCAGGCATACATATAAGTAGTTATTTATTAAAAAATGACACACATAAAACAATACCTTATTATAATCATCAACTAATATAACAACGGAGAGAGAAACATGGGTTTCATTAATTCAGTAAAAGGTAAGATTTTAATTGGCTTTATTTTAGCAATTATCGTCTATGTAAGTTTTAGAGGGTCAGCAGAAGCTGTGGGCTTAACGCATTATGGCACGACAGTATGGTTACACGTATTAGCCGGTATTGTTTGGATTGGTTTACTATATTACTTTAACTTTGTACAAGTACCAGGTATGGGCCAAGCTCTAGCTGATACAGATGGCCCAGGTCCAGCAGCAATTGGCAAGTACATTGCACCGCGTGCACTATTATGGTTCCGCATGGCAGCAGCAACAACTTTGCTTCTAGGTTTAGTGTTACTTGGTACAACAGGCTCTATTGGTAGTGCTTATATGTTGGCACCAGGTTATCAAGTCATCGGTCTAGGCACATGGATGGGTACTATCATGGCGTTTAACGTTTGGTTTATCATTTGGCCAAACCAGCAAAAGATCTTAGGTATGAAGGAAGCAACGGCAGAAGAGATTGCCACGGCGAAGAAGAATGCAGCGTTGGCTTCAAGTATCAATGTGATACTGTCTATCCCAATGTTACTAACCATGCTTGCATGGCACTAATATAGATTCTAATTTTTGCTAACTTCTTTGTTGGCTTATTTTACTTAGCTTGTTGTGTACATTTTGTACACGCCGGCGCTAAGTAAAACAGCCGCCTCGAATTTAACTAAAAATTAAAACTATATACTTATATATAGGTATATAAAAAAACCGAGACTTTGTTCTCGGTTTTTTATTGTCTGAAATTTAACAACTTATATATAAGTAAGGTGCTAATCATATTAAAACCTTATTAGATTCTTATTAAAGACCATTCATAACGCTGATTTAGAGCCATTTGTATTATTTACCCTCTTAGGCGGAGGACTGCTGTATGTCGCTTGTCATATTTTTGCAAAAAAGTGGTATTTTTACTAAAAAATAGCAATTACCTTGCTACAGAAGGCTTTAAGGGCTATTTTTAAGCAAAAAATGGCGATATTTGTGGTTAATTTGCATTTATTTGTATTATTTTTGCAAATAAGTGTTGACATTTGGAAACAGATCCGTATAATACGCACTATCTCGACAACAAGTTGAGAACAAACGTCAGAAATGATTCTGACATTACTTATAATATTTCGGAGAAATAAAATGAAAAAACAATTATTAATCGCTGCAGTTGCAGCTTCAATGACTTCAGTTGCTATGGCTGATATCTCTATTACAGGTACTGCTACTGCTAACATCAACTCAATATCTGGTTCAGATACTACTTACGCTCAAGACTTAGATCTTAAGATCACTGGTAAAGTTGGTGATACTACTGCAGTAATCGATTTAGAGACTTTATCTACTGGTTCTGGTATGGACGTTAAGAACTCTTACATGACAACTAACATTGGTGGTGCTAACATTAAAGTTGGTGACTGGT
>OFBX01000025.1_pt1 | contig 18062 bp, 21 predicted proteins | sample 1520741 | NCBI WGS metagenome assembly OFBX01 (sample SAMEA3696450, study PRJEB22514) | metagenome | biome: water; feature: marine; material: hydrothermal vent | place: Pacific Ocean | collected 2014-08-16 | depth 1514 m | reverse complement strand
GATACACCAAGCCCAAAGTACAGAACGCAATAAACAAAATTTCGTTTACAGTTCGAGACCAAGGTTTCATTGTGGATTTTCTACTGTTTGAGGGGTTATTTTTTTTCAAGGTGATTTCAGCTTACTTTATAATGTTTGGAATAATAGAGTTTTTGTGTATAAGTATAAAGGATTGGTATTTAAATGAGTGAAAATAAACATTGTAAGACGTTGATTATTGGTTCGGGCCCTGCTGGCTATTCTGCTGCAGTGTATGCAGCAAGAGCTAACCTAAGCCCTGTGATTGTTAGTGGCATGGAGCAAGGCGGACAATTAATGAGTACTACTGACGTGGATAACTGGCCGGGTGACAATGAAGGTGTACAGGGCCCAGATTTAATGACACGTATGCAGCAACATGCTGAGCGTTTTGATACTGAAATTATTAATGACTACATTATCGATGTTGATTTTTCTAAACGACCATTTACACTGAATGGTGCAGCTACAACTTATACGGCTGATGCAGTGATTATTGCTACCGGTGCAAGTGCACGTTATTTAGGTTTAGAGTCAGAGGAAGCATTTAAAGGCAAGGGTGTTAGTGCCTGCGCCACTTGTGATGGATTCTTTTATCGTGGTCAGAGAGTGGCGGTTATTGGTGGTGGCAATACGGCTGTTGAAGAAGCATTATTTTTGTCCAACATTGCCGATCATGTCACCATTGTTCACCGTCGTGATAAGTTTTCTAGTGAAAAGATTTTGTCTGATCAATTAATTGAAAAGGCGAAGACCGGCAACATAACCATTGAATACAATCATAACTTAGATGAAGTATTGGGCGACGCCATGGGCGTGACAGGCTTAAGATTAAAAGGTAATGACGGCAAGACTAAAGAAATTGATGTGCATGGTGTATTCATTGCCATTGGCCATACGCCAAATACAGGTATTTTTGAAGGCCATCTAGAGATGAAACACGGCTACATTCAAATACAAAGTGGCACGCAAGGCAACGCCACACAAACCAGTGTTGAGGGTGTATTTGCAGCGGGTGATGTGGCAGACCATGTTTATCGTCAGGCGGTTACCTCGGCAGGCACAGGCTGTATGGCAGCGCTTGATGCTGAGAGGTTCATAGGCGAATAGTTCGTCATTATTAATAAGATTATTCGGTATAATTCTGACTTTTAAGGCCACATAGCTCAGTTGGTAGAGCAAGGGATTGAAAATCCCTGTGTCCCTAGTTCAATTCTAGGTGTGGCCACCATATTCAATAAAAAGCGCACCTTTCGGTGCGCTTTTTTATTTGTAAGTTTGTAAAGGCTTATACGCCCGGCATATAATTCATGACTAAACCAATAATGACTAAGGTTAGAAACGCACCAGCTAACATGGCCATAACGACACACACTTGGGTAATTGCACATTTGGGTGAGCCAATTTCTTGACCATCATATTTCATCATATTTATTTTCTCCTCAAGATAAAAAATAGTTGTTTTATTACTTCAATTTCAATATTAACATAATTGAAAACCTTGGCATGACTATCATTATTGGCTAATATTGATAGGATCAGTCATGAGCTTTTACCTTAGTTTTATTCTATATTATGTTTTAATTATATAATAAACTTGACATATTAGAATTTCATGATATAATATGTTTCATGTTGCCACTCTCCCCCAAGAATTATTCTCTCCTCAAGAGATAAGGTGGCAGCATACCTAATTAACTAAAAGACAAATAAAATGAAACTAATGATTATGATTAACACGATTGCACTGGCGCTATTATTAGCGGCAACAAGTGCGTCTGCTGAGGCTTCTAAGCCTTACGCTGTGTTTAATCCATTAGCAATGTTTGATCTTGTACCGAAAACACCTATGCAAAGAGCAGACAGTGCTTTTTATAACTACGGTAATAAGGGTTATGATTTTGTGGTTGAAGCGTTACCAATACCGGTGGCTAGTGTGCCACATCAAGTAGCGAGCTTAGACAAGCGTTAATAAACAACGGCCGCACTCATTGTGACCTTACCTGCTTGATCAAGTAAATCTTTACTTACTCTAATTTTTAATTGCTCATTTTTGGGCTTTGTACGCATGCGAGCAGTGAATTTCTGACCCTCAAAAGACAACTTAATACGATAACCCTGAAGCGACTTTAAAATTCTTTTTTGATAACCTACCTTCCAACAACCTGGTGCCATTGATTGACAAGGTTTGCTGACCCTTTCAATTTTGTAATTCATATAGATTGGCTCAATAGAATCAATGCTGGCATTAATCACGTGTGTTCTTGCAAATACATTGTTAGAGAGAAGGAATAGTGTTGCTAGGAGTGCTAAGATTCCTTTGTTGGGGTATTGCTTAACGTCTTTACGCATACTTTTTAGTCCTTGTAATGGAAATAAATTTACAATCTATATTATATAGTTCTAATATTATGGTATAATAATACTTAGAAGATCATATTCTCTCCCCCGAGATATATTGCTTGATTTTCTAATAGGTAGTCGTTTTTTTTATTCTCCTCAAGTTTAGTTAGGCGGCTACCTCCTCCTCAAGATTTAAGCGCTTTACGGAAACCATAATAACAACATGCAAACACTTTGCAACACTATCATTAAAGCGTAATTTTATAATATACTGATTAAAGGCCAGAACTGGCCATAACATGATTACAACAGGGTTTTCTAGTGCAGTAGCTCTGGAGAAATATAGTCTTGTTTAGAAGGCTGTAGTGTTTCTTGGATAAGCAGAGTTCCTATGCGTACAAATTCGATAATTTCACTCAAGTCTTGTGCATTTTGTTCGTTATCGAGCACTTCGGCATCGAGTTTGGATATTTCACTAAAATCTTTAATCATTTCGAGTACGTCTTCATCGTTGGTAGAGATTTTTTGCAGTCCTAGACCGACTAAAAATCCTTGACACCACTGAATAAGTGTATCGGCTTGCTCTCTGAGCGCGCAATCTTCGTCTGCAATGAGTAGTTGAAAGTTTAGTGTGGCATCACTCAGCTGTAATAAGGTGTTGTTGTAGATCTGTGCGAGCTGTTCGTGAGCAGATTTTTCGCTAAGGTTGTTAAGGTCAATACTAACCAACACTTCCCCCAACCAATCGTCTAGAGCTAAGTCAGGTTTGATACAAGCAAAACCGCACAAAATACCATGTGCGCTGGCAATGGTATCATCGGTATTTAAATGGTGTAGGACGCTTTTAACATCGTCATAGTCAATTAAGTTATCCATGATTAGGATTTACCCGCTAAGATTTCCATCACCGCCATACGTACGGCGATACCGTTGGTAACTTGTTGTAAGATAACGGATTGATTACCATCAGCAACGGAAGAGTCGATTTCAACGCCACGATTGATTGGCCCTGGATGCATAACAATGGCATCTGGCTTTGCCAGTGTTAGGCGTTCAGCAGTTAGTCCGTAATTGTCAAAGTATTCTTGTTCGTTAGGAATATCAGCCTCTAGCATGCGTTCTTTTTGTAGGCGCAGCACCATGACCACGTCACAATCTTTTAAACCATCTTGGATATTATCAAAGCATTGAACCGAAGCGCAGCGATCAGAGCCATATTGTAAACCGGCCGGTGCAATCAAGCGAATATCTGTTGTGCCCAAAGTTTTTAGCGCTTGAATATCTGAGTGTGCCACACGTGAATGGACAATATCGCCAACAATGGCCACAGACAAGTTTTGAAAGCTTTGTTTGTGCTGACGAATGGTGAGCATATCTAACAATGCTTGAGTTGGATGGGCGTTAGTGCCATCGCCAGCATTGAGAACAGCAACTCCTTGTAAATTTTCAGCCACGTGATGCGGTAAGCCACTTTGTTTGTGGCGAATCACAACATGTCGATTCGCATGGCTTTAAGCGTGTGCATAGTATCGAGCAGGGATTCGTTTTTCTTGGTGGCCGAGTTGGCCAAGTCAACGTTGATGATATTGGCGCTGGTGCGTTTGCCTGCAATTTCAAAGGTATTTCGAGTACGAGTGGATGGCTCAAAGAATAAGTTAGCCACACTCATGTCATCAAGGGCTTTGGATTTTTTTAGATTGCCGGCATCGTCAATTAGACCATCGGCGATATCAAGAATGTGAGTTAAGTGTTTTTTGGAAAGACCTTCAAGGCCTAATAAATGGATTAGCTTGCCCTCAGGGCTAAGTTGAACATCGTTGCTAATCAAATCTTTTTTCATTTAACCATGTTTGCAATATTAATTGTGCTGAGCGCTTATCAACTTCACCGCGCTCGGCGTTTGGATGATAATGGTTATATTTTAATTGGTTTTTAGCATCAGATGAAGATAAATACTCATCAATCATTTCAGTTTTGATGCTGTAGCGAGCCTCAAGTTTTCTGGCAAAGGATTTGGCAATAAAGGTCATTTCTTGCTCTTTACCATCTTGGTCAAAGGGTAGTCCGACAATCAATAAATCTGCAGGATGAGTTTGGATGATTTGATCAAAACCCGCCCAGTTAGTTGAGCCATTTTTGTGGTGGGTTACCACTTCAATACCGCTGGCTTGTGAGGTTAAACTATTGGCAATGGCAACACCGGTGCGTTTTGTTCCAACATCAAAACCCAAATAAGTTTTAACACTCACGGGGCTTGTAATTGTTGTAACAATTGATAGCCAACATAACCATCAATAGGCAAGTTAGTGTCGCGTTGATATTGGCGCGTGGCACCGCGGGTCTTAGGGCCAGAAATACCATCGGGTTCGCCAGTATCAAAGCCCAGCTGATTGAGTGAAGTTTGGATAAATTTAATATCATCACGACTTAAAGAGGGTTCGGTAATCGGCTTGGCAACTAATGCACTTGTGCCGGCAAGACGATCAGACAAATGGCCCACAGACAAAGCGTAGAGGATTGAACGATTCCACCTTAAGATAGCGTGGAAATTACGATACGCCAAAAAAGCCGGGCCGTTATAGCCCATCGGTAAGACTAATGATGCTTTCATAGTAGAGTTAGGCAATTCTTCGTCAGTTGCTGTACGTACGCCAAGTGCTTGCCATTCGTTCACGGTTTTTTTGGTGTTAAGATTGGCCAGTTGGTATTCAAAGTTTAATGGAATAGTGACTTCACGCCCCCAGCGCTCACCTCGGTGCCAGCCAATTTTTTGTAAAAAGTTAGCGGCACTGGCAAAAATATCAGCCTTGTTATCCCATAATCAGATCTCGCCATCGCCATCGGCATCAACCCCATAGGTGGCAACATTGGTTGGCATAAACTGGACATTGCCCATCGCACCCGCCCACGAGCCTTGCGCATCTGGCGGGATTTTATTGTCATCGATGAGTTTAAGCAGCGCAAGTAATTGTGTGGTAAAAAAAGCGGAACGTCTTTCATCGAAACTCAAGGTGGTTAAAGATCGTACTAAATTTAAGTTGCCTGTGTTGCTACCATAGTTAGTTTCCAAACCCCAAAAGGCGACAATAATGTGTGGGGGTACCCCATATTTTTGATAATTATGTTGAAAGGTAGCTTGATGTTCTTGCAGTAATTTCTTACCATTTTTAAGTCGGTAAGGGCTAACTCTTGAGCCTAGATAGCGCCAGAAGTTTTGGCTAAATTCTGCTTGTGATCGATCAAATTTAATTACTTTAGGATTGGGGGTTAACCCGTAAAAGACTTGATCGAGTGTGGTGGTTGATATGCCCTGGCTGATGGCTTGAGTGCGGATATCCGCTAAGAATGATTCAAAGCTACGCGCAGTGGTATCATTTGCGTATGCAGATGTCGTTAACAATAAGCAGAAAATAAGTCTTAACATGTCAAAATTATAATGTCTAAGTTGTTCATCTATGTCTTCTTTTTGTTCTTGAGTGCTTGTGGTGTTAATCAGCCAACACAGGTAATCACCGGCGCAACCATGGGCACTACTTATACGGTTAAAGCCATTGACTCAGGCGTTTCCAAATTACAAATCGAGCAGGTGTTAGATCAAGTTAATAAAACCTTCTCAACTTGGGATCCAAAATCAGAGTTATCTTTACTGAATCGCCAACCAACCAACCAATGGATTGACGTATCGAGTGAGTTGTTTTTTGTTTTAAACCAATCACAAAAAGTTTATCAACAAACCCAAGGTTATTTTGACCCTGGTATTGGTCGTTTGATTGATGCATGGGGTTTTGGTGTTGTCAAGGTGTTGCAAAAACCGAGCCAAGCACGAGTGGATGAATTGTTGCCATTGTCATCTATTCAGTATTTGCAATTAAACAAGGGTCGAGTAAAAAAGATCAAAGCTATTCATCTGAACTTGTCAGCCATCGCTAAAGGTTTTGGGGTTGATCAAGTAGCACGCTTACTCAAGAAGCACCATGTTAAAGATTTTCTTGTAGAGATTGGTGGTGAGGTGATTGCCAGTGGCAAACAGCGTGATCGATATTGGACGCTTGGCATCGAACAACCAAGCGGTGCCAATCCGATTGCCATAGTTTTAAACAATCAAGCCATTGCCACTTCGGGCAACTACCGTAATTATTTTGTTTGGGAAGGTAGGCGCTATATGCACATTTTGACACCGAGTAGTGGCTTGCCGGCCAGCACCGATCTAGCGTCAGTGAGCGTGCTTAATGCACAAGCTATGATGGCCGATGCTTACGCAACTGCGATGATGGTGATGGGCAGTGAAAAAGCAACTGAGTTGGCTAAGCAGCTTAATTTGTCGGTTGTACTGATATTGAATCAACAACATGATTTTAAAGTGGTAAAAATAAACCCATGAAACCTTTAGCGGAAGATTTAAGACCACAAACATTGGATGATTTTTTTGGTCAATCACATTTGTTAAATGACAACCACCCGCTTAAACAGGCGATTAATCGTCAGCAACTACATTCAATGATTTTGTGGGGCCCATCAGGCACAGGAAAAACCACCTTAGCACGTATTATTGCCAGCCAAGTTGATGGTCATTTTGCACAAATGAGTGCGGTGTTAGATGGCGTTAAGGAGCTACGAGTGGTGGTTGAAAACGCTAAGAAATTTCAAAATATTGGGCAGAAAACCCTTCTATTTGTTGATGAAATACACCGGTTTAACAAAGCACAACAAGACGGATTTTTGCCGCATATCGAGTCAGGCCTTATTACACTGATTGGTGCTACCACTGAAAATCCATCGTTTGAACTGAATCGGGCTTTACTCTCACGTTTGAGTGTGTATGTGCTTAATCCTTTAAGTGTGCAGGAGTTATCTCAAATACTAGACCGAGCGTTGGCGCATGAACAGCTTGAGTTAAATGATAAAGAAGTAAGCACACAAATTATTAATGCCAGTAGTGGTGATGCGCGTCGTTTGATTAACATTGTTGAACAAATTGCCTTGGCTAAGTTAGCCATATTAGATACGCAATCAGTTGGACAATTGTTACAAGATAAAATCAGCGTTTTTGATAAGGGCGGCGATATTTTTTATCAACAACTTTCTGCTTTTCATAAATCGGTGCGCGGCTCTTCACCCGATGGTGCGCTTTATTGGATGGCCAGAATGTTGGTGGCTGGCTGCGACCCTAAAACCATTGCCAGACGACTATTAGCCATCGCCTCAGAAGATATTGGTAATGCCGACCCAAGAGCGTTAGAAATCACCCTTAACGCATGGAATGTGTATGAGCGTTTGGGCGATAAAGAGGGGTGTCGTGCCATTGCTCAAGCGGCTACGTACTGTGCAGTAGCGCCTAAATCTAACGCGGTTTATAAAGCTTTTAATCAGGCAATGAGTGAAGCAAAAGCAAGCGCTGATTTGGATGTGCCTAAGCACTTATGTAATGCCCCAACCGCACTAATGAGTGATTTAGGCTATGGTGAAGGTTATCGATACGCGCATGATGAGGTGGGTGGTATCGCCAAAGGCCAAACTTATTTTCCTGAGGTGCTGGGTGAGCAGCAATATTATGTGCCGACAGACCGAGGTTTAGAGATTAAAATCAAGGAAAAATTAAAGCAATTAAGGGATCAACAATGACTTTCTTACCCACCGTACTAGCGATTGGCGTTGGCGCAACCATTGGTGCAAGTATGCGTTATTACTTAACGCAATTTATGAACACGACGTTTGGCCCGGCTTTTCCTTACGGCACCTTAAGTGCGAATATTATTGGTTCGTTTTTGGCGGGCGTACTGGTGGTGATCGTTTTAGAAAAGGCTGCATTGCATGAAGTTTACCGTTTATTGCTGTTGATTGGCCTTACTGGCTCTTTAACCACGATGTCAACTTTGTCTTGGGAGTCAGTAGAAATGATTAGCTTAGGACATTACGGGCAAGCCAGTGTTAATATATTGTTGAATGTGTTGTTGTCGTTATCAGCAGCGGGTGCTGGCGTGGTGCTTACTCGGTATTTATTTGCTGTTCAATAGCATCGAATAATACACCAGCAATATTGAGATTAAATTGCGCATCAAGCTCACGAATACAAGTAGGACTAGTGACATTAATTTCAGTAATGTAGTCACCAATCACATCAAGCCCAACAAACATAAGGCCTTTGTCTTTTAGCGTAGGACCAATTTGTTCACATAAATAGTAGTCTCTGTCACTTAAAGGCTGGCCAATACCGGTTGCACCGGCGGCTAAGTTGCCTTTAAAGCTACCTTCAGCTGGCATGCGTGCCAAAGCGTAATCAATGGGTTTGCCGTTAATTAAGAGAATGCGCTTATCACCTTTAACAATATCGGATAAAAATGTCTGAGTCAAAATTTGGCGTGTGCCTTGGTGAGTTAAGTAATCTAACACTTCATCAATATTACGATCGCCATCAGTCAGTTTAAAAATATCGTTACCACCCATGCCATCTAGCGGTTTAACCACAACGGTTTTTTCTGCTTTAATAAAAGATTTAATTTGACCTATCTGAGTACTAATTAGCGTTGTCGGTATGCAGTGTGCAAAATTGAGAGCAAATAATTTTTCATTAGCATCCCTTAAAGACTGCGGCTTGTTAACGACCAAAACCCCATTATTTTCTGCTTGTTCAAGTAAATAAGTGGCGTAAATATAATCCATATTAAACGGTGGGTCTTTACGCATTAAGATGGCATCAAATTCACTCAGTTCAATTGTTTGCTTGGGCTGTTTCTCAAACCAATTGTCTGGGTGATCAACCACTGTGGTTTTTGATGTATGGGCGAGTATTTTGTCTTGCTCAGCAAATAGGTCAGTTGTATCGAATGTGTAGATTTCCCAACCACGTCGGTCTGCCTCAAGCATCATGGCCAATGAAGAATCTTTTTTGGGATTGATATTAGCAATATCATCCATGAGTACGGCGAGTTTCATAGTCTATATTATACTTTGGATTAGGGCATTGAAAGATAATCAAAAATAGGTACAATAACCCGCTTGAGGAGAAGATACATTTGGCTTATACAACATTAACACTAACAAACGCTGAAACTGGAGAAGTGAAATACGCCCCCGTGGGTTTTTCCTGGACTTCTTTGTGCTTGTTCTTTTGTCCGGCTATTTATCGCCGTGATTGGAAGTCAGTTATATTAATGGCGCCTTTGTGCATATTGACATTGGGGCTGGCAAATGTTGTGTTTTTCTTTACTTATAATAAGCTTTACGTCAAACACCTATTAGCAAGAGGTTATAAAATTAAAGTACATGGTGCAAGCCATGTTTCTAAATCTGGCCTTTAAAGAATTGATTTATTTTTAGTAAAGCCTTTGAAATAACTTAGGTTTTTACTGGACAACACCACCATAAGAGCGTATTATTGCCGCCTTTAGTGCGGGGTGGAGCAGTACGGTAGCTCGTCGGGCTCATAACCCGAAGGTCATAGGTTCAAATCCTGTCCCCGCTACCAAAAAATTACGACCCCCTTTTTAGGGGGTTTTTATTAATCTTTATTTGATGATAAATTAATGGCAAAAGTTGCTGACAAAATTGAAGCATTAATCGATCCGGTGATTAACGACATGGGCTACGAGCTCGTGGGGATTGAATATGTTGCCAGTGGCAAGCACAGCACTTTGAGGATTTATATTGACTCAGAGAATGGTATTGGTGTCGATGACTGTGAGACAGTGTCGAGACAAATTAGTGCCATTTTTGATGTGGAAGATCCAATTGCAAGCCAGTACAATTTAGAAGTATCATCACCAGGCATAGAGCGCCCCTTGTTTCATATTGGGCATTATCAGCGCTTTTTAGGTCACGATATTAAATTACGATTGGTTAGGCCAATCAACGGGCAAAGAAAATTTGTTGGTGCAATCGGTAGTGTTAGTGAAGCTAACAATAGCGTTGAACTAGTAACGGAGTTAGGCCCAGTAATGCTGGATATTGAGTTAATTGAAAAGGCGAATTTAGTCGCCGACTTTTAAGCAGGAGAAAGACGTGGAAGGTAAAGAATTATTTTTGATGGTTGAGGCAATTTCTAATGAGAAAAACATCTCGCAAGAGGATGTGCTCGAGTCTTTAGAAGAGGCGTTAGCAGTTGCAACAAAGAAACGCAACAATATTGATGCGCATGTTGAAATTGATAGAAAAACCGGTGAGTTTAATACCTTTAGACAGTGGATGGTCATTGATGATGGTGAAAACTTTGTTGATGATGATGGTACTGAGTTTGATACAGAGTTACACATTTATGCTAAAGATGCGAACGGTGTAGCGGTTGATGATTTTGTACGCGAGCCAATGGAAACTGAAGAATTTGGCCGTATTGCTGCTCAAATCGTAAAACAAGTGATTATCCAAAAAGTACGTGAAGCGGAAAGAGAAGTGATTGTTGGAGACTACACAAAGCGTGTGGGCGAGGTAATTATGGTAACCGTTAAACGTGTTGATCGAGGCAATGCCTATGTTGACATGGGTGGTGTTGATGGCATGATTTCTAAATTTGACCTAATTCCAAATGAATCAGTGCGTAAGAATGATCGTCTAAGAGCTTATATTAAAGAAGTGAAATCAAGCCCGCGTGGTGCGCAAATTTTCTTGAGTCGTACAGTGCCTGAGATGATGAAAGAGTTATTCGAGATGGAAGTGCCAGAGATTTCTGAAGGTGTGATTGAGATTATGGGCGGTGCTAGAGACCCTGGTTTGCGTTCAAAATTAGCGGTTAAAGCAAAAGACAAACGTCTTGATCCAATTGGTTCTTGTATTGGTATGCGTGGTGCACGCGTACAAGCGGTATCTAATGAACTTAACGGTGAGCGTGTCGACATCATTCTTTGGGATGAAGACCCTGCTCAGTTTGTGATCAATGCAATGGCGCCTGCTGAGGTAAGTGCGATTATCGTTGATGAAGACAAAAACTCAATGGATATTGCGGTTGAAGATGATCAGTTGGCATTAGCTATCGGTCGTGGTGGTCAAAATATTAAATTGGCTTCACGCTTAACGGGTTGGAAGCTTAATGTTATGTCCGTTGGTGAAGCAGATGATAAACAAACGGAAGAAAACCAAAAGACCAGCGAAAAATTGGCTGAGAAATTAGGGGTTGACTCTGAAGTAGCCGGCGTATTAATTGACGAAGGTTTTGGTAGTATTGACGAAGTTGCTGATGCAGATGCATCCAGTTTAGAAAGTATTGAAGAGTTTGATACGTCTATGGTTGAAGAATTACAAGAGCGTGCCTCTGATGCGCAGTTAGTACAGGCATTAGGTGATGCAGAATCTTCTGAAGTATTGATGAGTGTTGAAGGTGTTAGTGAAGACTTGGCACAAGCATTAATTGAATCAGATATTGCAACGGTAGATGATCTAGCAGAATTGTCAATTGATGAATTATTAGACATTCAAGTTATGGACACCGAAGTGGCATCGGCTGTTATTATGACCGCAAGAGAAAATGAAGGATGGTTTGATTAATTAAGTAAAAGTAAAAAAGAACTTAATTAAAAACAAATAAAAAATAGGCAAGCATTATGGCACACACAGTTCAAACGTTATCTAAATTACTGAAAAAGACTCCAGATGAAGTCCTTGCGATTCTAGCGAATGCAGGCGTTAATAACAAGAATGCAGACTCTGAAATTTCAGCCGAAGAGCGTAAAATTTTGATGGGCAGCTTGTCAAAGCGCTCAACCAGCAAATCTAGCATGTCGGTTTCACGCAAGCCTAGCACCAAAACAAGCGCAAGCACTGGCGGCGTTAAGGTTCAAGTTAAGAAAAAACGTGTTAAAAAAGCAGCGGTTGAAGCCAACGTCTCTGTTGATAATGAAGCGGCGCTTAAAGCGCAAGAAGCCTTAGATGCAGGCCGTAATGCAGATGAAAAATTATTAGCACAAGATGCCAAGCGTCAAGAGATGACGCGTTTGCAAAAAGAACAAGAAAAAACACAAAAAGAGCAACAAGAAGCTGCTAAACAAAAAGCAAAAGGAGAAACAACCGATAAGGCCAAAACACCTGCTGCTACTGAAGATAAAAAACCAAAACGTTTACACAAAGCTCCAGGTAATAATGGGCGTCGACAGCTGCATGTGGCTAGACACAACCCAAACCGAAAGCTGAAGAAAAAAGACAGAACACGTTTAAGTCAAAAAACTCAAGAAGAACAGGCACAGCACGGCTTCCAAAAGCCAGTTGAAAAAGTGATTCACGAAGTGGCGGTACCTGACAATATTAAAGTAATAGACCTTGCGCAGAAGATGACAACTAAAGCCGGAGAGGTACTTAAAGTATTAATGGGCATGGGCGTGATGGTGACACTGAATGATGTGATTGATCAAGATACTGCATTACTAGTGGTTGAAGAGATGGGTCATAAGGGTGTTGCTAGTAAGGAAGAAACCGTTGAGGACACGTTGATCGAACAATCAAAATCAACTGGTGATGAAAGCTTGAGACCACCAGTGGTCACCATTATGGGTCATGTTGATCATGGTAAAACTTCATTGCTAGACTATATTCGTAAGGCCAAAGTCGCTGATGGCGAAGCAGGTGGTATTACCCAGCACATTGGTGCTTACCAAGTTCAAGCAAACGACGGTGCTATTACCTTTATTGATACACCGGGACATGCAGCGTTCTCAAAAATGCGTTCTCGTGGCGCAAATTCAACTGACATTGTTATTCTAGTTGTGGCTGCTGATGATGGTGTAATGCCTCAAACGATTGAATCAATCAAGCATGCTCAAACTGCCGATGTGCCCATCATTGTAGCAATCAATAAAATTGACAAAGAAGGCGCGGATCTTGATAAGATCAAACAAGTACTTTCAACGCATGATGTGATCTCTGAAGACTGGGGTGGCGATGTAATGATGGTGCCGGTATCAGCTCACACGGGCGAAGGTATTGACGCCTTATTAGATGCCATTACATTAACAGCTGAGGTTTTAGAATTTTCAGCAGTGGTCAAAGGCCCAGCACAGGGCACCGTGCTAGAAGCGCGACTTGAAAAAGGTCGTGGTAAAGTAACAACCATCTTAGTGCAATCAGGCACCTTGAAAAAAGGTGACATCATGATTGCTGGCTTAGAATATGGAAAAGTTAAGCAAATTGTTAACGATCAAGGCAAAGTATTAAAAGAGGCCGGTCCATCGACACCGATTGAAGTATTGGGTTTATCAGGCGTGCCAAATGCCGGCGATGAAGTGTTAGTAGTAGAATCTGAGCGTAAGGCTCGTGAAGTGGCTAGCTTTAGAAAAACACGTGATCGTGAAGCTGAGTTGCAAAACCAACAAGCATCGAAGATGGAAAACTTCTTACAAAAAATGGAAGAAGGCGATGTTTCTACGGTTAACGTGTTGTTGAAATCTGATGTACGAGGATCGGCACAAGCATTGGTAGAAGCCTTAGAAGAATTATCAACCGATGAAGTGCGTGTTAAGGTCGTGTCTAGTGGTGTGGGTGGTATTAACAATACAGACATTAACTTGGCAGCCACTTCAGATGCGCTGGTGCTAGGTTTTAATGTACGTGCCGATGCAGTGGCACGTAGGACAGCTGACAATGAAGGCGTGCGCATTGAATACTACTCAATTATCTATAATTTAATTGATGATGTAAAAGCCATCATGAGTGGTTTATTAAGCCCTGCGTTGAGTGAAAATATTATTGGTATTGCCAATGTGAAAGATGTATTTAAATCTCAAAAGCTCGGCGACATTGCTGGTTGTATGGTTGAAGAAGGTGTGGTTAGAAAGGATTCACCAATTCGTGTATTGCGTGACAGTGTGGTTGTTTTTGAAGGCGAGCTAGAGTCTCTAAGACGTTTCAAAGACGATGTTAAGGAAGTTAAATCAGGTACTGAATGTGGTATCGGTGTAGCAGGTTATAACGATGTTCAGCCAGGCGATCAGATCGAAGTGTTTGAACGCATTGAAACTGCACGTAGCTTATAAAAATTCTGTAACTAATGGCAGACCAACCTTCTTATCGTGTTGAGCGTATTAATGAGCTGATTCGTCGTGAATTAGTATTATTATTAAAAAAAGAAACTAAAGATCCTCGATTGCAGGCTGTTAGTGTGACTGATGTCTTAGCCAGTCGTGATTTAAGTAGCGCTAAGGTGTTTTATACCGTACCAGAATCTGATCAAGCAACGGTTGAAGTTCTATTGAACAAAGCCAGTGGTTTTTTCCGTTCGCGCTTATCAAAAAAACTAGACCTACGTCATACACCAGCATTAAAGTTTATCTTTGATCCTGCACCGAATACCGGTGCTAGAATCGAAGACTTGTTGTCTAAACTTTAACACGTTGCCAGATGTCTAGGCGCAATCCAAAAGGCAGAGAGATTAATGGTGTTGTCTTACTTGATAAAGACACCGGTCTAAGCTCGAACGCCGCCTTACAAAAAGTCAAACGATTATTCTTTGCTAAGAAAGCCGGGCACACAGGCGCCTTAGATCCGCTGGCCAGTGGTATCTTACCAATCTGCCTAGGCCAAGCCACTAAGGTGGCAGGATTTTTGTTGGCCGATGATAAGCGTTATTTTGTCCGTGGTCAGTTGGGGCAGATTACCGATACTGCTGATGCTGAAGGCAAGGTTATTAAAACCCAACCTTTTGAACATTTGACCGATGAAGAAATTCGCAATGCTGTTGATCATTTTGTTGGAGATATCAAACAAGTACCACCGATGTATTCAGCACTTAAAAAAGATGGACAACCCCTATATAAGTTAGCCAGACAGGGTATTGAAATCGACAGGCCAGCACGTCCGGTTACCATTCACAACATTGATTATCTGGGTTATCAGCAAGGAATTGTCAGTTTGGAAGTGTCATGTTCTAAAGGCACTTACATTCGCACTTTGATTGAAGATATTGGCAATAAGCTAGGTTGTGGCGCACACGTGATTGAGCTAAGGCGTACCGGTTTTGCACATATTGATATAATCCAGACGATTAAGTTTTCAGAGTTAGAATCACTAGCCACGGATGATTATCAGATCTTAGATAAAAAAATATTTGCCACACAAGACATGTTGCCAAACATTGATAGCCTTTATCTAGATGAACAACAAACAATCGATATTAAATACGGCAGATCTATCACTTCAAACGAGCCTTGCTCGTTTGAAGTGATTAAACTATTTGACAATCACAAACAGTTTTTAGGTATTGGTGAGCCGGATGAAGACGGTAGCATTAAACCCAAGCGATTATTCATTTAAGAATTGACTATAATTTAGCCTATGAATACTGGGAAGAATAAAAAGAATGCATTAGTGGGTTATTATTTTGATGACAACTTAATGCGTAGTGTTAAGGGTGATAGAAGCCTGCGTGATAGTGTCTATAATCGCGAACGCACCTTAAATTTAGTAGACGAAAACATTGATGAGCTACTAGAAGTTATCCTGTTTTTATTATTGTCTACGGGCGTATATCGCATTGTGATTGGGCTTAACAATGGTGAAATTAAAACCTCATCGGTGTTTGATCCATTTAACGTTGAGGTGCATTTGGCTGAAGATTTACTGGTGCCAGATTACGTTTTTAATCATTTTGGTATGATTGCTCTGGATGAAAAAGAAGCATTGATTAAGCGCTATTATAAAATTCTTGAACACGATCATGCGTTTGAATATTTATCAGAAGAGTGGCAAGGTGCGTTCCACACGCGTAACGAAAGTATGAAGCAACTCACGGATGAAGATGAGCTACGTTATATTATTGAACACATTCCTGCTTTACGGAATTTAGAAGGTTATTACTTACGTTCAGCAGTAATTAATTTATTTAACTCAACCATTTCTATGTCGTTTAACTGTGATGGTACGCAGATTATGTCGCACAAGAAATTTAGAGAGTTTATTGAAGAATACGTATAGGTAAAAAATATGAAGGTTTTAGTTATTGGTGCTGGCGGCCGCGAGCACGCCCTAGCTTGGCAGTGTGCGAAGTTTGATGAAGTGGAAGAAGTATTTGTTGCCCCGGGCAATGCCGGCACACAGTTAGAAAATAAACTGACCAATATTAATGTTGGCTCAGAAGATATTAATGGACTCATCGATTTTGTAAAAAATAATCAAGTAGATCTCACCATTGTTGGGCCTGAGGCACCACTTGTGCTTGGTGTGGTTGATCGCTTTCAAGCCGAAGGCTTGGCCATCTTTGGCCCAACCCAAGATGCATCACAGCTCGAAGGTTCTAAAGCTTTTTGTAAAAATTTCCTTGATCGTAATAACATCCCAACCGCTTACTATGATGTCTTTACCGAGGTAGCACCAGCGGTTAAATATGTAGAAGAAAAAGGTACGCCGATTGTCATTAAGGCAGATGGTTTGGCAGCTGGTAAGGGCGTAATTATTGCCAATACGCAAGCTGAAGCAGTTGAGGCTATTAACGATATGCTCGAAGGCAATCGTTTTGGTGAAGCCGGCTCTCGCGTGGTGGTTGAAGAATTCTTGGTTGGAGAAGAAGCCAGTTTTATTGTGATGGTAGATGGTAAAAATATTTTACCAATGGCCACTTCACAAGACCACAAAGCCCGTGATAATGGTGATAAAGGCCCTAATACTGGTGGCATGGGTGCGTATTCTCCGGCACCAATTGTCACTGATGAAATCTTCCAAAACGTGATGGACAGTGTTATTCGCCCAACGGTTGATGGTATGGCAGCAGAAGGCAATCCATATACGGGTTTTTTGTATGCAGGTTTGATGATTGACCACCAAGGCAACTCTAAAGTTCTAGAATATAACTGTCGATTTGGTGATCCAGAAACCCAGCCAATTATGATGCGTCTTAAATCAAATTTAGCAGAGTTATGTTTGTTAGCAACCAAAGGCCAGCTGAATCAAGCAACCATTGAGTGGGACAATCGTTCTGCGATGGGCGTAGTGTTGGCAGCCAATGGTTATCCTGATGCTTACCCATCGGGAGAGGTGGTTGGTTTACCAGCTGATGGTGATGATGCCAAAGTGTTTCATGCTGGAACAAAGATGGACGATGACAAAGTTGTTACCAGTGGTGGGCGGGTATTGTGTGCAACGGCACTTGGTTCCGATACCAAAGACGCACAAACTAACGCCTATGCACTACTTAAAAAAATTGATTGGTCGAGTGCCTACTACCGTACTGATATTGGTTTCAAGGCGTTATAGATTTGATTATTATCGGGGTTGATGAAGCAGGCCGTGGCCCACTCGTGGGCTGCGTGGTAGCGGGTGCAGTCATCCTACCGAGTGATTTTGATCTACCAGAGCTGACCGATTCTAAAAAACTCAGTGAAAAAAAACGCGACACATTGTATGCATTAATTACCCAACAATGTCAGTGGGCGGTGGGCGAATCAAGCCCTAAAGAGATTGATGAAATCAATATTTTGCAAGCCACCATGTTGGCCATGAGGCGCGCTGTTGAAAATCTAAATATTCAATACGACCAAGTACTGGTAGATGGTAATCGTTGTCCAGAGCTTGAAAACTGCACCGCTATTATTAAAGGGGATTTGTCTGAGCCGGTTATTTCAGCTGCATCGATTATTGCCAAAGTGACTCGGGATCGACAAATGATTGCGCTAGATAAACAGTATCCGGAATATGGCTTTGCCCAACATAAAGGCTACGGCACTAAGATACATTTAGAAGCTTTAAAAACCTATGGTGCGATTAAGCAACAGCACCGATTTTCATTCGCTCCT
>OFBX01000023.1_pt1 | contig 19001 bp, 25 predicted proteins | sample 1520741 | NCBI WGS metagenome assembly OFBX01 (sample SAMEA3696450, study PRJEB22514) | metagenome | biome: water; feature: marine; material: hydrothermal vent | place: Pacific Ocean | collected 2014-08-16 | depth 1514 m | reverse complement strand
GCTCCTGATACGCATTGGCAACTTCTATCAGAAAAGCCTCTACTTCTTCTGGGTCGTATCCAATCCCGAATGTTTTTTTCTTGAATTCCCTCGAACGTATATCTTGTGGTTTTAGTCTTTTCTTATGGCTCCAGCTCATCAAACTAAAACAATCTCCTATCACTATCCATCTTTATATTATCAATTTCATAGGATACAATATTTTCAATATCCAAACCACTTAACTTTAAGGAAAATTATGGAATCTATCCTTAAAGAAAGGCTTGAAGAAAGAAGGAGGAAAGCACAACGAAAAAGAAAAATCAGATTCTTCATCACAGTAATTAGCCTTGTATTACTTGCATTAATTATAATTTTAATAACAGTCTGAACAGCAACGAAAGTCTGAAGCAAAACCAGAATAAGGAGATTAAGATGACAAAAGCAGAACTCGTATCAGCAATTGCCCAAAAAGCCCAGATAAGAAAAAAGGATGCAGAAGTATTTCTAAATGCCTTTATCGAGGTTGTGAAAGAAACTCTTGCCAAAGAGGAAAATATAGAAATCAGGAATTTTGGCACATTCTACATGCAGAAAAGAGCAAAGAGAATTGCAAGAAACCCAAGAAAAGGGAAGAAAGTAATAGTTCCACCTAAGCTAACTCCAGCCTTCAAAGTAGGCAAAGGACTTAAAAAATTAGAGAAAGTTGTAAAGAAATAACTCTTCCCTTTCGATTTCCCTCTCCAAATATAAACCCGCCACTTTCGGCGGGACTTTTTGAGGAGTAAGCATGAAAGCAAGAGAAGAAATAGCCAATGCTCTCAAAAGAATGAGAACATTTACTATAAAGCAGCTCGTAAGAGAGACCTGGAATCTTGACAAAGCAGGAATTAATTGGGAAGGCACCGTAAGAAGCTATGTATGGAAACTCGAAAAGAAAGGACATGTAAGAAAAATAGGTAAGGTTGAGGAAAACGGAAAAGTAGTGAATCTCTACCAAAGCCTTGTAATGTATGCCCCTGAAGAAGACCTTAAATGGTAGGCTTACTTTATACACATGCATCTAAGGGAGAATTGATATGAGTAAAGAAAAGCAAGAAATACCTTTCCAATACTATGATGAAAAGTTCTATTCCCTAATTCAGGAAACAAAAATCAGCTTTGACATCAGAATAGGACTCAATAAGACAAGAAAAAATGTAACACTTCTCGCCTTTTCAATTCCGAACAAGAAAATCATCATAACTGGAGGAGAAGTTGTAAAGCTCAAGGAAATAAATGAGATAACTTTCATGGGAAGAAATGCCGTCAAGTTCCATCAAGAAATACTCCCACATATTCCAGAAGCAGAAGAAACTTTCTTTGAGGGGAAACCTATTTTTATTTATCCTTTCGGGGAAAAAAGACTTATAAAAGCCAAGCTACTCAAATACTATCCCTACTATTTCATCTTACACATGAAACAAAAGAGAAATAAACAATCAAAAGCTGTCCATACATACAAGGTAAAGTATAAAGTATTCAGCTCTGCATACTCTTTTATAAGTCCATATCCGAAAGAACTAATAAACGATTCTGAAGAAATCTACGATATGGTCAAGCCCGGTGATTGGAGAGACGAAGCAAAGGAAATCGGAAAAATAATCAAAGAGATACTCGGAAATACAAAGAAAGGAAAACTCATAACATTCGCTCTAAAAGACGGAAAAGAAATAACAGGATTTTTCAACTGCAGAAAATCCTGGATGAAATACCGCTACAGAATCTACAACCCAGAAGGGAAAGAGATAATCTTCATATTCAAGCATGCCATTGACGACATTTGGGAAGCAGAAGAGTAAGCCCTTCTCTTACAATATTTTCCGAGATTGGTCTAATATAGACCAACGAAAAAAAGACAATACCATCCTGATTGGTCTAATATAGACCATCTATTTGTGGACCATATTTAGGAGCAGGAAAAAGGGAAAATCAGGTCGTAAACTCTACAGGTTTTCCTGCCCACTTCCTGATTTTCGCTCCAAACTCACGCTCAAGGTATTGATCCACGTATTCACTACAAACTATCACTATCCTGTTACTATCTTCAATTACGCTTTTAATCCCATCACGGAAAAACTTTTGGTAAATAAAGGACTCTGTTCCCTTTTCAAAAAGTGCAGAGGCAAAAGAAAGAAGCTCCTGGAGAAGTTCTTTATTACCCTCTTGTTTTTCTTTCTGTTCCTGTGCCTTTTCCTGAACATTCTCCCTCTGTGTCTGCTTATGTTTTTTATAGAGCTTGTAGTAATACTCTATATCTTGTGCAGAAAGGCTTTTAGCCACAGCCATTGGGTTCTCAATATTCGGAGATGACTCCAAATAGTCAATTATGAACTGGCGAAATTCTTCGTTTTTTATCCTGTCGAACGGCTTGATATCTTGTGTTGCTTTGGTTTTTTGATTAACCTGTTGGCTCACAATACCTTGAGAAGTTGTTTTTTTCTCTTTTTCGAGTCGTTGTTCTTTGGTTGTGTGTGTGTGATTTTGTGGTAGTGGTTTTTCTTTGGATCTTGGTTTTCGGTCTATATAGACCAACCACCAATGGTCTATTTTAGACCAATCAGATAGGTCTAATTTTTTTAAATCTGATTGGTCTATTTTTTCAGGATTCTTAAGAAAATCCAGAAGGTCAGGATATGTGAATCTAACCTCTACTCCCTGTTCTTCTGCCTTCCGATAGATGTATCTTCTGAGTTTTGGTAGAAGTCGAGATGGGTAATCTATCGGCTTGAGCCTATATCCATACAAGTCAAGAAAAATCTGTTTTGCTTGCTCATCAAATGCTACAACTTCTTGAATGAAAGAATATAGAGCCGAAAGATTATAAATATTCACTTCGTTTACTGAACGAGTCTTTCTTTGAGGCTTTTGATATATCTCGCCTCTAATGTGATATGCCAATTCTTTATCGTATTTTCCAGAGATTTTTTCAACGAGTCCAAGACCTTGCAAATGAGATAGAGCACTTAGGACTGCCCCTTTCCCAAGACCCGTTAACTCTTGTAGTTCTGCTAAAGAAATCGCTACACTAAAATTGGAAAGTGAGTAATCAAGACGTTTGACAAGTGCACAGATGATCTTAAATTCTTTTGGTGCAAAAAGTGAGTTTCTTTCAAGTAGTTCGCCAACAAAGTGGCAGTAGGAGAGTGTCTTCTCCTGTTGAACTTCTGTTACTTTTGTACTCATTTCCGTCCTCCTGTCTAAGATTTTTTTTGGGACAGGAGGCGGAGAACCTTCAACTCTCTCCTTGACTTTCTGCTTGTATAGGATTATTTTTCCCATACAGGCAGAAATTTGGTTTAAAAATAAAAAATTCTGGTGGAGAGTTGCTCGGCTCTCCGCCCAGTCCACTCCTCCAGTCCACTCCTAAAGATAAATCTTCAAAAGAAAAAAATCAAGTCTAACTCATTGCATATCAATATTTATAATTGCTGACTTTTTTTCAAATTTGTCAAGTTTTTCTCAAGAATTTTCACCTATCCAATCCCATTCCCCAATCTTTATCTTTTTCATTGTCTTTCTTTTTCTTCCTTGCCATCTTCGGTTCTGGTTTTAGCTCTGGTTCAGCTTCTATCTCTTTTCTTTCTCTTATAACTTTTACCCTGAATGTTTTCACTCCATTCCTAACAAGAGCCTCATTTAAATCTTTCCCTTCAAAGTATGCTTTCATAACCTCTTTGTTCCTTACCTCCAGCTCCTCTAAAAGCCACTCTTCTGCACTTTTTCCCTGTTCGTCATTATCCAGAGCCAAAATAATTGTGTCGTAAGCACCAAGAATCTCCTCTACTAAAAACCATCCTATATTGTTTATACTATTCAAAATCACTATGTCGTAATCTCCTCTAACTGCCTCTTCAAGCGTAAGAGCGTCAAAAAGTCCCTCTACAACAATGACGGTTCTATTACTTTTCCCTCTTTCAATAAGAGAATAGCCCTGTCCTTGCTCCAGATTCTCAAGAACTACATATTTTCCATACGGATTACGAACGTTCCAGGCTCCAGTTGAGTTCTTCACTCCAAGCCCATAGTAGTGTTTTCCACTTAAAACATGCTCATAGTGGACTTCTTTTAACCATTGTGGGATATGTTTTATTCCTCTTTCTTTCATATACTCTCTCAATGACTTAGATATGTTGTCCCTGTAGTATTTAAACCTCAATTTCAGGGATTCTTTTATCTCCTTATCTGGAGTAAGTTTCTTGCGTAATGCCGTTTGACTGTTCATTTGAAGCAACAACCTATCCAGTAATTTCTTCTTTATTTCTTCTCGATCCTTTCTCTCAAAAAGATTTATCCTGAAAATTTCCCGGATCTCCTGAACGGCATCTACATAGTCAATTCCCCTAATTTCCCTCCACAGGTCTATACAGCTTCCACTCCATCCAGTTGCGTGGTCGTAATAAACCCAGCACCTTCTTTCACTTCCCCAAAATACCACAAATGACGGATGTTCATCTCCTTCCCGAATAGGAGAGTGAAGAAGTAAATACCCGCTCATTTCTCTATAATCTTCTATACCTAAAGCATCCAAAACCTCAAAGGGACTAAGATTTTTTATAACAGCTATTTCTTCTCTCCTTATCTCTTCCAGCTCCATCAGTTTCCTCTCTATCATCGTTTTTGGTCTGGAATGGCTACTATATCTCCATCCACCCATTCTCCTCTCAGATTGCGAACAGCTACCCCTCGCATGTCCAGATATAGATAACCATCGTCCTCTATTCTCAATCTCCCGCCGTTCTTCCTGATTGCCTGTATTAGTGCCTTCTCCTCTTTCTTTAAGCTCAAGTTCTGCTCTGATGTCTTCACGAAGTTTTGAGATAATGATTTGACTTGGAAGAAAACTACTATCACTCCTACTACCAGGACTCCAGCTAAAGCAATATTCAGGTATATCAACCATTTCAGGAGCTCTGATTTCTTCCCTAATGCGGTCATATTTTCTTGTAATTCTTGCAGTCCTTTGTTCAATCCATTTTCGCCATTTATCAGCGAGTCCAGTTTCTCTACGCTCTGGGAAAAGTTCCTCTTGTTCTTTATCAACTCCAACTGTTGGGAGCTGTCCAATATCGGCTTGGAATCCTTTGTCATAGATTTCCCCCCTTAAACGGAGTTTTCCTAATTCAGGATGTTCTATCGTCATATAGTTTCTTCCGTGTCTTTTAACCACAAACCCAAGCTCAAGAGCCAAAAGCTCCACATCTTCAGCATTCTGAATAAATCCCTGTTCATACGCTTCAAGAAAGATTTTGTTCAGTTCGTCTTTCTTCTGGATTCTGGGATATTTAGAAATGTCCTTTAATCTTTTTTCTCTTACCCTCTTTGTGAATTCCTCTCTGGGAGAGAGTGTAACCTTTCTCCTATGTTTTGGAGAGAAAGGATTTTCTACTCCATACTTCATAGATATATACTCGGAAAGGAGTCTTAAATCTTCTGGTTTATAAAACAAATCCAGAGGTCGTCCTGTCATTCCAAAAGAGTTCGCAACATAACAATGAATGTGAAAATTGTCCGTATCCGAATGAGCAACTGCCGAATAAACAATCTCTCCATCTTCGTATCCAGCAAAAAGGAAGGATTTCACGTCCTCCCACAGGTCATCAATCGTATATCCCCGTTCTGCCAGCTTCTTTTCAAGTTCTCTTCTACTTTCGTCAAAGGATATTAGAAAAGAAAGAGCTTTCTTTTCAGGTTTTAATGATTGTTCAGCGGCATAGATAACCAGGTCTGGATCGCCATCGAGTATCTCTACCTTTTCCATATCTGTTTTTGTGAATTCAACCCCCTGCCTGAGCTGATATTCAAGCCCAAGTTTAACTCCTGCAAGGCTTTTAACTATCGATATGTTCACTATCATCGGTATCTCCACGACTTGAAAAAGAGAAAAGTTCCTCTTCTTGTTCCAGTTCTGAAAGTATTCGTTCTTTTATTTCTTCTACAGCAACAGCAATTCTCTGGAGTTCTACAAGAGCCTGTTCGTCTATCATTCGATATGTGTTAATCCTACGGACAACCTGATTAAGATTTATCCCTATTTTATTAAGCTCATAAAGATAACGGTCTGTGAGGGTAATCTCTTTTCTTTTTCCTCTCGGAAGTCTTGAAGTTCTGTTAAGAGATAAAGCAGTTCTAACAATATCAGACATTGTAAATCCTGTTTCTTTACCGAGTAGTTTCAACTTCTTATGTTCCTTTTCGGTCAATCTTATTCGTAGAATATACTCTCTTTTTCCTTTCAATTTTCTTACTATTCGTTTCCATTTCCTTAAAGATTTCTTTATTAACTTAACTTTTATGTTCTTTACAGAATATTCTCTTATAGCTTTATAGGGGGGTTGTAGGGGGGAGTTCCCCCCTACATTATTATCAATCATCCTTTTTATCCTCCCTATCTAATTTCTGTATGTATGCCTACAAAAAGTATCTTGCACTACTAATTAGCCTATTGTGGAATAATATAAATCATAAATGTTGACTTTCAAGTCTAAATTTGATAGTTTAAATAAAACCCATATAGGAGGATAAGAATGTCTGAAAAGGTTAAAGTTGGTAACATAGAGATAGATCAAAAAATGCTTGAAAAACTAATAGCAGAGAGGCAAAGAAGAATAGAAAAGGCAAAAATCTATCAGAAAAAGCATTATGAAAAAGTTTCAGTGTCACTAAGAAAGGAAAAGTTAATAAAACTTTATGAAGGTTTTAATGCTACTACTGATGAAGAAAAGGTGTCTGTTAAAAAAGCATATGCAATTATAAGATTATATGAGCAAATTCCAGAACAACTTAGACAATATGTAAAAAGTAAAATATGTGATAGTTAACAATGAACTGGGAAAGACAAAGATTTACAATAGAGCTTGAACTCAAAAAATTTGAGATTGAGAAAGAAAGACTCCTTAAATGGATAAGTTTTCTTCAAACTGCATTCTTGATTACCATATCAGCTACAATTGGAATAGCTTATAAAGGTGAGAATCCTATTTGGGGATTAGCTGGAACTTTAGTATCAGCCATAATCTTTTTTGACTTAACTATCTATTACAGGAAGATGCTGAAAATAGAAAGCAAGATAGAAGAAATTAAAAATTCCATTAGAGGTGAAAATTGACAGTTTACGACCTTATAGTGCTCTCAATAGTTCTAATTTTTATAGCCCTTATACTTGTGAGAACTTACGACGATTTTAAGTCTGAAACGTAAGGAACTACAAGAAAGAGAGGAAATGGAAACACTCATTAGTGGAATAGCAATACTACTAATATCTATACTTGCCATTGTAGTAATCTGGATAGGCATATCTGAAATAAGAGCCGAACGGATCACCGCTAAGAAATGATTTCCGAAGAACTTATAGCCTCTATACTCAATCTTCTCTTTGACATTATTTCCATCTTTTTCCCTTTCAGGAAAGAAAAACGATAAAAACCTATACTGCCGTTTTTATTTCAAAAATATACTACTTAGAAATACAAGAATTTCAACAAAGATTATTCTCTACTTAAACGGTCGTTTAATAGAAACTGATAATCAGAAAAACTCAATCGTTCTTTATTATTGTTCTTTAGTTTGTTTACCTGTCACTTTGTTTATGTTTATAATAAACTAAATAAATGGGTATATGGAGGGATCTTAAAGATGAAAAAATTTGTGTTAATTCTTCTAACTATATTCGTTTCTCCCTTTACTTCTTTTGCAGGAGTCTGGGATACATCATGTGCAGACTGCCACAACGGTAGATTCGCTTACAGTAAGAAACAACTGTTAGCAAAGTACAAAACTAAAATTGCGTTCATTCGAGCAGCTAAGACCACACGAAATCCAGCTATGAAGTATATAAACGGTATAGCAGCAGCTGCTGATGAATTGTATCCCCGATGACAGATAATAGTTTATTGTTACAATAAAATTTTATTACAGAGGGATACAATGGAAAGAATCCTTGCAGAATTTAGGGATGGAAAAGTTCTTTATGGATTGGAATCAAATAGAAATACAATTTGGGTTGGTGATGTTGTTAGATGTGTAACTGGTCTTGACAACGTTTATGATGGTGTTGTGGTTTTAGATGGTGATCCTTTCTCAGCAAAGCTTTCAGTAATGATAAAAGAGATAATTTATGAAGATACTCCAGAATATAAAACAGGACAAACGATCCCGATTTCAAATTTCAAAGAAGTCTACGCTATAGGCAAGTAAATGCAGAAAATACTCCAGAAGTTAAGAAAGATTTTTCTCCCCTATCACAAGGGGAGAAAACATAGGAGGAGAAGCAGAAGGGGAGGTCCCTTACCTTGGGAGTTTTTCCGCTCTTGTTCTCTTTTTATTACTTTAATACCCTGATGGCTGAGAGAATCCTCTTTTCTGTTTTTTCTTTAATGCAGGAGTGATAAATATCGTTATTACATACAGTACATCCCTTAATTATTCCTATGTTTTCCACTCCAGCTATTGATAGCTGAATAGTGGCAGCTTCCTTGAAATCAAAAAAATATTTTCCAGCTGGAGTTGGTCTAAAGCAGGATTTATATTCAGCAGAAAACTTATCGTAAATTTCTCTTTCTACTAAATAGCAGTTTTCACATATCGAAATTCCAAGTATGGCAGAGGATACCTTCGAGAAACGTTCTATATATTTAACCGTTTTAAAAAGAGTTCCCTTTAAGATGTTTTTCCAGCTTCCATATATCAGTCCAACAGCTTCTTTTGCAATGATAAAGACGGGAAGTTCATCTGCTGTTAGAACTCCTATCCAGTGGTTTGTTCTGTCGGTAACAACGGCGTCAGCTTTGCAGTTTATCTTAATTTGAGTAGAGAAGAGAATTTCTCCTTCACCAACAGGAAAAGCTATCAACACAGGAATGCCGTTGATCTGCTTAATATCTCTTCCGTCTAACGGCTTCCTTGATATGAAAATCTCGTATTTCATTTTCCCCTCTCACAACGAGCAAAGGAAATCGTTCAACTTTGCCTTTTTGATAAAGTTTTTAAGACTTTCCTTGGCAATAAGCTTAAATGTTTCAGATACTCCAATTCCTCTAATGGTTTCTGCTTCCACATAGGGATAATTCTCAATGTTTAGTTCTTTGCAAAGTTCCTCTATAGGTACAGCAGTAGCAAGGTCTCTTTTGTTGTACTGAACCACAATGGGAATTTTTCCAAATGTTTTCTTGTGCTCTCTTAAGAGTTCTTTCAGCTCTAACAACGCCTTTCTATTATCTTCTAAACGATCTTTATCTGAATCAACAACAAACACAATTCCATCTGCACCTTGAATGACTAACTGTCTGGAGAGTTTAAAGGCTTCTCTTCCAGGAGAAGCAAATAAAAGGTACTTAACCGTACAGCCATTCTTAAGTTTTATTACTGGAGCCAAAAAGTCGAAATAAATGGTAGATCCATCTTCCCCCACAAGAGTTACAAGTCTACCAGCATCATCAAAAATTTCTGCCAATTTCGTGATATTCTCTGTTTTTCCTGATCCTTTTGGACCCCAATAAACGATTTTAAGAGAGAGTTCGCTCCCTTCTGAAGTTCTTTTGCCTATTCCCATGAAATTCCTTTTCCCTCCTTTTCCCTTCTTACAGGAATTACTGGAAGAGCATATTCAAGGAATTAAAAATAAATTGTAAAATTTTTTATGAAATATATAAACCACAAGGAGATTTGATGAAATCCTTATCAATTTGACAGTGGGGGAAAAGAAACTACACATACTTTATACACGGAAGAAAGCTGTTGAACATTTCTTAGGAACTAATCCTCTAACCATTATGGGAGTGTTCCACATATGGAAGCTTTACAGAAAGTAAAGTTAAAGTTGCGAGTTGTTACGCAAGAAGAGGAAGAAAAGAGAATACCAATAAGCCTCCAGTATCTCCGATTAACAATTGCAGGAGAGAATGAGAGGGAAAAGAAGCTCCGTAATGCACTAAAATTGGCAGCACGTATAAAAAAGAATGTTTCTTTCTTCTTTTATATAGAACCCCTCTTAAAAGCACTCTCATTGAGAGATAGAATAACGGGAGAGCATTCCTGGAAAGTCGCAGTCTATTCTACTCTAATAGCAGATACTCTCGGAATAGACGAAGAACTAACAACAAATATTTATGTTGGCGCTCTCTTTCATGACATTGGAAAGATTGGAATTCCAGATGCAATTCTTTTAAAGAAAGGAAGGATAAATTTGTTAGAGAGAGAAACCATCAAAAATCATCCTATCTATGGCTATGAAATCCTGAAAAACTTCAACATGCCAATAGTAAAAAACATCCTTCTTAAACATCACGAAAGAATTGATGGAAAAGGATACCCCCTTGGTGTAAATTACCGAGAGATACCTTTCTACGTAAATATCGTTTCAATTTGCGATGTTTTTGATGCTCTAACAGAGAAAAGACCTTACAGAGATCCAATGCCTATGGAAAAAGTTCTATCAATTCTCGAAGAAGAATCTGGTAAGGCTTTTTACCCCGAAATTGTTGATGTCGCTGTATCGACATTCAGTAAAGTCGGGAAAATAGATCTCTGGACTATTGAAAAAATACTTTGTGAGCTGGAGGAAATAAATGATAAGGAAAGCAGTAATTCCGGTGGCAGGACTTGGAACGAGATTTTTACCAGCGACAAAAGCTCAACCTAAGGAGATGCTTCCAGTAGTTGATAAACCTGTGATTCAATATATCGTAGAGGAAGCAGTTGCAAGCGGTATAGAAGAAATCATTTTCATAACGGGAAAACATAAAAGAGCTATTGAAGACCATTTTGATTCCAACTTTGAACTTGAAAAAACCTTAGAAAAAAAAGGAAAAGAAAAGCTACTGAAACTTGTCAAAAGCATAACCAACATGGTTGATGTTATTTTTATGAGGCAGAAAGAACCTTTAGGTTTGGGACATGCCGTTCTGACAGCCAGACCAGCAATAGGGAATGAGCCGTTTGCTGTTCTGCTTGGTGACGAGATTATGGTTTCAGAAGTTCCTGCACTTAAACAGCTTATAGAAACATTCAACAAGTACAACTGTTCAATTCTTGGCGTTCAGGAAGTCCCGAAAGAAGACGTTTCAAAATATGGTGTTGTCAGTGGAAGAAAAATAGAAGATAGGGTTTTCAAAGTCGATAGTGTTGTGGAAAAACCACCTGTAGATAAAGCACCGTCTAACATCGCCATAGTAGGAAGATACATTTTTACTCCCAGAATTTTTGAATTTCTCAAAAAGGTTTCTCCTGATAAAAGTGGAGAAATACAGTTGACAGATGGTATAGAGAAGCTAAACATGAACGAGGCAATTTATGCAAAACTGATAGAGGCTAAACGTTACGATACCGGTTCAAAGATAGGTTTCTTAAAAGCTACTGTAGATCTTGCACTTGAAAGAGAAGATTTAAGAGAAGAATTTCTCAATTACCTGATTGAAAGGTTACAACTTAGTAAAGAGATTATTAGTAGCCCTGTTAAGAAAGATTGCAAAAGGTGATTTGGGATTTTGTTTATCCACCGGCTGGCAGTTTCCCACCGCGACTTTGACGTTCATATCGTAGGGAAGGGTTCCGAGCAACCTTTCCCTTAATCTATGTGTCAGTAGTTTTTCAAAATCCCTACTTATTTCAGTTGGTTCGAGCATGTTGAGTATAAAGAAAGTTTTGATTTCTGGATTATTTGTTCCAATTGTTTTCAGCATCTCCGACAGCAGTTTTAAAGCTGCGAAAGAAGTAGGATCTGCCTGTAAAACTCCCAACATTATCAAAGAATTTAAAGCTGCCGCCTCTATAGGTTTTGTATAACCTGGAGGAGTATCAAAAATAACCACTTCATAACCCATGTTATTTATGTCATAGAGAAATTCCTGAATTTTTCTTTCGTTTATTCCTTCAAGATATCCTACCGTCTGCGACATAGAGAGCAGACCGGTAGGAACATAAGAAAAACCAAAAGATGTCTTATAAACAACTCTATCGGTGGAAGTACCTTTCAAGATGAATTCAGATAATCCATCCTTTATTTCTTCACCCAAATAAAGAGCAACGTTATTTTGAACATCTGTATCGACAAGAAGTGTTCTTATTCCTCTTTTAGAAAGGTGATAAGCCATATTGATGGATATGATGGTTTTTCCAACACCACCTTTTGAAGAGAAAACAGTAAGTGGAATCATTTTGGGAATCCTCATTGTTTTTATATTCTTAGCAAAGAACGTAAGTTTTTAATATCAGTTTCTGAAGATTTCCCAACAGTTTCCATGATTTTCATAAGAAGTTTATAGGTCTTTTCCTCAATGGGAATTTTAATCTTTAAGTAAGAAGAAGGAGTGATTACTTCCCTTTCAATTTGATCTTCGCTATCAGCAAGTAGAAAAAGTAGTTCTTTTATCAGTTTCTTTATATTCATACTAAATTCCCCTTCAAGGGTTTTTAATATTATAAACGATAACAGTTTTCAGTAATTTTTTGGTATCAAGGGTGTTTGAAAATTTTTAGTTTTGGTTCTTCAAACATTGAGATTCTTCAGCTACGAAGCAACCATAGAACAATGGAGAATATCCTACTGTAGAGTATCTCTTTCCAAGAGGTCATGTTGAATTTTTCAGACAATCAAAACGGTAAGAATCTCATTAAGCTTTTTCTCTTAAGTAATAGAATCTTTTATCTCTTGCCTGGAAAAGAAGTAAAATACCACTAAGCTTTTCGGATCAGGAATTTAGAAGTTAGAGGATAAAAATGTATCCAATTCTTTTCCTTAGTTTAAAACTAAAAGCTGATAGTGAAAACAATAAGGGAGGAAGAAAAAATTGCTGAAATTTCAACTTCGAGATTCCGAAATAAAGATTACTCAACCTGTAGAAAAATTCATGACTCCAGATCCATTCACGCTGTCCACGAAGGATAATGTTCAAAAAGCAATAGAACTTATGATGGATAACAAAATCGGAAGCTGCATTATCGTTGACGACCAATTTAGACCCCAAAATATCATCACTAAAACAGACACTATCAAGCTAATATTTTCTGGATACACTTCTCTCAGTATTGAAGACGCCATTAAGTTCTTAGGAAAAGATGGAAAGAAATTGATAACAGTCAAATTGGGTACACCGGTTAGTGAATGTGTAAAGTTATTTGTGACAAAGAACATAAAACATCTACCAGTTACAGATAAGAAAGAAGTTTTAAAGGGAATTATCTCCGCTACGAATATTCTTAAAAAACTCTCTCTACTGATTTTTACTGATAACTTAACAAGTTTAGGAAACAGACACTACCTACAATCGATTCAGTTTAGACTCGAAAGGATTAAGTCAAAGCATCCCATTGGAATATTAGTTGCAGATATAGATAACTTTAAACAGATAAACGATGTCTATGGACATCACATCGGAGATACAGTTCTTCAGAAAGTAGCACAAACCATACTAAGGCGGCTGTCAAGAAAAGTGTGTCTCTACCCATCACCGAACCTCTCCTCAAAAAGCACGTGGAGGAAATGCTTGACTTTAGCAACAACGGGAACTCTCTTTTTCCACCTACCACAGTGAAGCTCCTTCACCACAAGAGCAAGCCTGACTTCAAGATTCCGTATGGAATGAAAATACCCTCCTCCCAGCTGTTCAGCATCCTCTATCTTCCTGTTTATGCTCTCAGCAAGGTTGGTTGAATACAGCGACCTCCTTACCTCCTTCGGATACTTCAAAAAAGGAACAAAAAACTCTTCCTTTTTACTTACCCTCTCAAAGTAAGAGGGGTTCGCCTCCTTTATCAGCATCATCAGCTCTTTCAAGAGAGAAACCCCGTGTTCGTAAGAAACTGCGTCTTTAATAGCAGTCACGTAGTTCTTAGCCTTTTTAAAAGCCTCCGGAGGCAGCTGCTTTTTGAGATTCCTCACGAAGTGGACAAGACAGAGCTGAACGTCTACTTCGGGGAAGTAGCTTTTGACCAATTTAGACAGACCGGAAAAATCGTCATGAGTAGCTATGAGAACCCTCCTTACCCCTCTTGAAAGGAGGTTCTTTAAAACCTCTTTCCAACCTTCAAGGTTCTCTTTCCCTTCCTTTATGAGGGTCAGCAAGACTCTTCTTTCTCCGTCAAGGGAGGTTCCAATCACGGTGTAGAGGGTGTAAGGAAGGATTACTCCGTTGCTCATAACCGATGTCTCTTTTGCATCAAGGGTCAGGGAAAACCAATCGGGAGGCAGAGGAGAGCTGTTTAACGCTCTGAATTCCTGCTGTAGTTTATTGAGAACTTCCTCAAGGTATTCTTCCGTGATTGGGAGACCAAGCTCTTTTATTGCTCTTTTTGCAGCTTCTATGGATTTTGAAGAGAGTATCAGGGCATGAGCTAAGTTCATGAAGTCCTGAGGGGAGGTTCTTTTCCACTTTTCCGGAAGGAAGAAGGGTCTAAAGTTTCCGTTCCTTGTTCTGGGAATGAGGAGGTCAAAGGTAAGGGAACCTGCGTGGAGCTTCATTGTTCTGAAGCCGTTACCCTTGTCGTTTGAAGTATTTTGGAGGTATATTGTTCTTTCAAGGAAGGCGAGAAGATTGAGCAGGTGTGAGAGCATCTCTTCGTAGGACTCAGCGGTGAAGGCTTTCTGAAGGTAGTCCTTTACGAGTTGTTCGTTTGACCGTTTCATTGTTTCACCTCCTTATTTGGAGTTTTGTCTCCCCGGAGGGGGAGACACACTTTTTCAGTATAACACCCCATACTAAAGACTATCAGAATTACAGACGAGGCTATAAGAATCGGGGGAGAGGAATTTCTAATCATTCTTTTTCATGCTTCTGAAATATCAGCTCTTAAAATTGCAGAGAGAATTAGAAAAGCCGTAGAGAATCTCACATTTGAAGAAGTTCCCGAACTACGAATCACTATAAGTATTGGAGCAGTCCTCTGTCCGTGCTACATCCTCGTAGATGAATGTATAAAAACGGCTGATAAAGCTTTATTAGAAGCCAAAGAAACGGGTAAAAACAAGGTTATATTTATCCCCCCCCCGCAAAACTAAGTAAGCCAACGGATTCAACCTCTTAAGGCAAATCGGATGTAGGAAATTTAAAATGTTTTAGAATTGATCAATAGTGAACAACTCAAGAGTTAAAGTTAGCAGCTAAACATTAGAAGAAGGAAAAAGGAATGGAGAAGTTTGAAATTTTCTTGTTCCTTTTAGGAATTACTTCTGCTGCAGTAATTGTATTACTTTTCAGCATTCCCCTTTTTTTCTTTGGAATTTATAAGAACGTAAAAGAGACCAAAAAACTTGTTGAGGAACTCATAAGGGAAGTGAGAGTAATAAACTACCTGAATGGAGATAAAACAGAAGAAGATCCATCTCCTATCCTGGAAGAAAATAAAGATGTAGGAAAACTACATGAGATATTTTTAGGTCTTGCTACAGATAAACCTACTGACATGGAAATCGAAATGGAAGACAAATAGTGTTTTAGGAACAAAGAGGAGAAAGGTTTATGCTGTTATTGGTTTTAATATTTGTTGTTTCATTCTTTTTAAACTTCCCGGCTGTTGCAGGCAGCTTTGTAGATGAAGGACTAAAATTATTTAACAGAGGGAACTACGAACAAGCATCTAAGCTGTTCAGGAAAGCCTGCAGTATAGGTGAAGCTGAGGGGTGTTTAGTCTTGGGATTCCTATATAGTAACGGCTTAGGAATCAGGCAGGACTATAAAATGGCAGTTAAGCTGTTTAAGAAAGCATGTGACATGGGAAATGCTGAAAGCTGTAGCAGTTTGGGAAAGTTATATGAAAAAGGTTTAGGAGTTAAACAGGACTACAAAACTGCGATTGTACTTTATAAAAAAGCATGCACTATGGGTGATACCATGGCTTGCAATAATCTTAAAAAGCTTCAGGAAAGTTTGAAAGTAAGTCATCCTGATCTTTTTTCGAAATATAGAACTACCACAAAAGACAGTTTTAAAGAGAAAACTCTCATTGAGAAATAAATTCAAAAAGAATAAGTAAGGATTCTTCAGAGAATGATACAATTCTTACTTCAGGGCACGAAAATTTAAACTTTCAGAACTGAAAAGAAAGTATTCAAGAAGATAGAACTGTCTGAAGGAGAACGAAATGAATAGTAAAAAATTAGACCTATATCTCGTAGCAACAAATGAGGATAATGATATTGCGGATTATAAAATTTTTGAGATAACAAGCATCCAAAGAGAGAATAACAAACAATCTTCACTAGAAACTTTACTAAAAGTAGAAGTTAATAATCCTATGGAATTAGATTTTGCTTACAGTAAATTCAGAAATAGCTATAAAGGAATAGGAATAGCAGTTGTAGAAACTAACAATAACAAATTAACCTCAATAATAACATCTAACAAGCTTCTATTAGAATTCGAATCTGTAAAGCATCAAGGAATCACTATAGGATATAAATGTGTTGGAATAACTTTGAAAGATTTCCAGGAAATACTCTTAAATTTAAAAATAGTTAGCGAGGAACAAATTGTACATAAGATCAAAGAAGTTTTAGCACTTTAGATGGAAAACTCCCTCCTTCCTAACATGAACTGGGGCATAGTCCTATTCTTAAAGCTCTCCTCTTCCACCCCCTTCCTATTCGGAAGGGGAGAAATCTTTTTTCTAATCAATAATCTGGAAAAAGGAGATATCGTATTAGTAAACTCCAGATTTTTAGTGATTGAAGAAAGGAAAGAAAATGGAGTTTACAATCAGAGAATAAGAGATTGTAACAGTTTTTGCTATCGCCTTAAGTGTTTTATTTCAAATTCCCATTTTCTTGTATCCTACGTTTGCCAAGAAACGAATTAAGAAATTTTTTAATTTCCTCTGTCGAAATAGCTAATCCATTTCCATCAGACAATCCATTCAGGTTGATACCAACTATTTGACCATCTTCATCAATAACAATAGAACCATCGTAACCAGGATTTAGATACAAATCATGTTCAAAGATTTCAATACCTTTTTCTTTTCTCACGCTGAGGATTTTTCCATGTTCAACAATAAACCCTAAAGTGGTTACAACACCTGTTAATACTTTCATATCTTTCCTTGGAAGCGAGAACCTACTGGTATAGTCGAACAAACCTGCATTCCTGGCTCTGATCTTAACTATAGCAAGGTCATGATTAGGGTCAACAATCGTCTGTAGAACCTCAAAAGGTTTCATATCAGAGCTGTAAACAACAATATCCTCAAACGGTAGAATGTGATTAACAGTTAGAACATAGCACGCATCCACTTCACATTTAACAATGAACCCATGCCCATAGCAAACCAAATACTCTAAACCTCTTTCGGCATAATCGCACTTCTTACAATTAATTACTACAGTATTGGAAATCAAAAAGTTCTTAAGCCTAAAATCCAACGACTCTGCACTACAAAAATCAAGAAGAACCATCCAAAAAAATGCAAGGAAAGCAAGCATAACAACCTCTTGCTAAACTACAGCTTATTCTGATACTTTTCCACTGAAACACATGGCTCAATCTCCTCAATTATTCTTGCCATATCAAGAATTACCAACTTAAGCCTATCATACATCCTCTCTCGAATCAGTTTAAGCCTCTCTATCTCTGTTTCTATCTCCTTGTTTTGAACCTCAAGTTCCCTTTTCTTTTCCATTGCCTCCCGAAAAATCTCTTCTATCCTGTTACGGACTTTCTCCATCAATTCATTGGTATTGTTCTCTGGAACTATTCTCTGAAGCTCCTCAAGTTCTTCTAAAAGCTCCTGATATGCATTAGCAACTTCTATCAGGAAAGCTTCCACTTCTTCTGGGTCGTATCCAATCCCGAATGTTTTTTTCTTGAATTCCTTCGAACGTATATCTATATCTTGTGGCTTCAGTTTCCTCTTCCACCTTCTCAAACTAAAACAATCTCCTATCAGTGTCTATCTTCGTATCATTAATTTCACAGGGACAAATTTCCCAACAGGATATGACGAAATATAAAAGCAGCTGCATCCCACTGATAAATTCTGTGCAAAGCATAAAGTTAATCTCAAAAAGCAGCCTATTCTGACTCAAAGGTAGATAAGGACTACATGGAGAGAACCTGTTTAAAAACCCATCAATAAATAGCAAAGCCTGAAATTACGGAATACTGACCGAAAACTTCTCCCTTTTTCGGCTCTACCGACGCAAATGATAAAAAGCCAAGTGCTTCTTCTATATGCTCCTTATCCTTATCTTCGATGTCCAGAATCAAAACTCTATCTTCAGATTCCTCATACTTTTGAAGAAACCATAATGCTCTTTCGGGAACGGTATCGTAGCCATAGACTTCCATCCTGTAGTTTTCACTCTCAAGAATCCATCGATTAGGGTCTTTTCTCCAGTTTCCTTCTTCCCACGCCTTTATAAGCTCTCCCATAAACTCCGATATATCGCTACCAAAAACAACTTTTACCTTTTTCATTCCTTTCAACCTCAATCAAAAATTCTCCGTTATAATATTTCTACTTGGAGTAGAGTTGTAGTCGAGGTCAGGAGCTTCCAGGGTAAAAGAGCTGTTCATTGCTCTTTTACCCTCCATAGTTCATACTTTCAACTTACAAAGGATAAATCGGATTCACATACAAACTGTAGCTTCGCCTTATCCCTAATTCCCCCTCATATCCCCCTCCTGCCGAAGGAGGGGAGAGGATTTTCAGATTCTTAATCTATCTTACAACCTCGGAATAAATACCACTTTCCCCCTTACAGGAATCTCCATCACTTCCCCCGTCCTCGGATTCCTTATCTTCCTTTCCTTCAATTCCCTTAACTCAAAAGCTCCAAATCCCTGAATGGATACTCTTTCCCCTTTCTTCACAGTCTCAGCTATCTCCTGAAAAATGAACTTCACAATAGCCTCAGCTTCTTTTTTCTTTAATCCAAACCTTTCAGCAACTCTATCTATCAGGTCTTTTCGGGTCATTAGTTTCCTACCCCCTCGAATAATAAGCACTCATTTCAATCCTTGAATGTCCTATCTCATATTCAATCTTCTGGAGTG
>OFBX01000022.1_pt1 | contig 19828 bp, 17 predicted proteins | sample 1520741 | NCBI WGS metagenome assembly OFBX01 (sample SAMEA3696450, study PRJEB22514) | metagenome | biome: water; feature: marine; material: hydrothermal vent | place: Pacific Ocean | collected 2014-08-16 | depth 1514 m | reverse complement strand
TAGAGAAGGCGGTCGCACAGTTGGTGCGGGTGTTGTTGCTAAGGTGACGGAATAATAGTTAGTTTATTTAAAGACAAACTAACTGACTTGAGTGTAGCGCTCAAGTCTTTAAAGTTTTAGGCAAGTGGCTCAACTGGTAGAGTGGCGGTTTCCAAAACCGTTGGTTGGGGGTTCGAGTCCCTCCTTGCCTGCCATATTAAAGGTGTAATGTGAGTAAGAGTGTAGAAAGTCAAGTAAAAAAAGAGTCATCAATAGTAATGATGGTATCAATCTTAATTGTGTTGGGCTCTTTTGTGCTTTATTACCAAGATCCATTAGGATTAAACACAACACTATATAAAGTATTGGTTTTATTAGCAGGCCTAGTGTTGGCTGCTTTTGTATTTTTTAAAGCGCCTCAAGGGGTTCGATTAAATGCATTTACTAAAGAAACCAAGATTGAATTACGCAAGGTGGTTTGGCCAACGCGTGATGAAACGGTCAAGACCACTGGCATGATTATGGTGGCAGTGGTGATTGTTGCGATTTTCTTATGGATTGTCGATGCAATTTTAACCTGGGCTGTTCAGCTGCTTACAAACTAAGGGAATAAGATGGCTAAAAGATGGTATGTGCTTCATGCAAGAAGTGGTTATGAAGCGAAAGTTAAAACCGCAATTGAAGAATCAGTTGTAAGAGAAGGTTTAGAAGACTTAGTGGGTGACGTCATGATTCCGACTGAACAAGTTGTGGAACTTAAAGACGGTCAAAAGAAAATGGCTGAACGTAAGTTTTTCCCTGGCTATATGTTGGTTAATATGGAACTCACTGAGCCAAGCTGGTTGTTGGTAAAAAATACCAATAATGTGATTGGTTTTATTGGTGGTTCATCAGGTAAGCCTTCCCCGATTACACAGCGTGAAGTTGATAAAATTATGGCGCGTGTGCAAGAGGGTGCTGACAAACCTAAGCCTAAAGTGGCTTATCAACCGGGTGAAGAAATCTTAGTGATTGACGGACCATTTAACGAATTCAACGGCACCATTGAAGCAGTTGATTACGAAAAGAATACACTCAAAGTAGAAGTATTGATTTTTGGACGTACTACACCAGTAGAATTAGAGTTTTCTCAAGTAGAGAAGACTTAAAGAGAAACAGCCTTAGCGTATTTTAAGGGTTGTGATTTAACAGGGAAGCTTAATAGGCGTTATACCCAAAACGAGGCAAACACCTCAAGGAAGAAAAATGGCTAAAAAAATTGAATCCTATATCAAGCTGCAGATTCCAGCACAAGAAGCTAATCCTTCACCACCGGTAGGTCCTGCATTGGGTCAGCATGGTGTGAACATTATGGATTTCTGTAAGGCGTTTAACGCACAAACACAAGACATTGACAAGGGTATGAAAGTACCAGTGGTGATTACAGTTTATAACGATCGTAGCTTTACTTTCATTACTAAAACACCACCAGCAGCATTGTTAATCTTAAAAGTGACCGGTATTAAGAAAGGTTCTGGCGTGCCACATACTGATAAAGTTGGCAAGATTACACGTGCACAATTAGAAGAAGTTGCGGCGATCAAAATGAAAGATCTAAATGCAAATGACATGGATGCAGCAGTGACTATTATTTCTGGAACAGCCCGTTCAATGGGTATTGAAGTGGAGGGTTAATCAGATGGCTAAATTAACAAAAAAACAAAAAGACATAGCAGCTAAAGTTGAAATCGGTAAACGTTATACAATTGAAGATGCAATAACTTTAATTAAAGAATGCGCAACGTCAAAATTTGACGAATCTATTGACGTTAGTGTCAACCTTGGTGTTGACTCTAAGAAGTCAGATCAAAACGTTCGTGGTGCAGTTGTGTTGCCAAATGGTACGGGTAAAACTGTCCGTGTTGCGGTATTTACACAAGGTGATAACGTCGCAAAAGCTGAAGCGGCGGGTGCAGATGTTGTCGGTATGGAAGATTTAATGAAATCCATGCAAGACGGTGATCTTAATTATGATGTGGTAATTGCATCACCTGATGCAATGGGTGTGGTTGGTCGTTTAGGTCAAATATTAGGCCCACGTGGTTTGATGCCTAACCCTAAGGTTGGCACGGTAACACCAGATGTTGCAACAGCTGTTAATAATGCAAAAGCAGGTCAAGTGCGTTACCGTACAGATAAGGCTGCGATTGTTCATGCTGGCGTTGGTAAAGCATCTTTTGATGTGAAAGCATTAAGTGAAAATATTGCGACACTAATGGAAGCATTGAAAAAGGCTAAGCCTAGTTCAGCTAAAGGCGTGTACTTTAAAAAATTAAGTGTTTCTTCAACGATGGGCGCAGGCGTATCGGTTGATTTAGCATCGCTTGATCTTTAATTAGACCAAGCAAAAGAATTCTTTGGGTCGCAGCGTTAATTCTGCATGGCCTCAAAGACCATAGGTTCGGATATTCCTCCTGGAGTATTTGTTTAATTGAGTGGTAACACGCTCGGCCTATGTAGAGGGTATGAAAATACTCTGTGGCGAAAGTTATCAAATAAGGTGGCTTTCTTTTTTAAACTGTTCAGGAGAGGCAAATGGCTCTAAATCTTGAAGCAAAAAAGGTTGTTGTCGAACAAGTAAATTCACTAGCTGATAGTGCAATTTCTGTTGGCGTGGCCGAGTATCGTGGATTGACAGTTGAACAAATGACTAATCTACGTTCCAGTGCAATGGATGCAAATGTTTCTTTACGTGTTGTAAAGAATACCTTGGCAAAAATAGCACTAGCGAAGACTGAATGCGAGTGTGTACTACCCGTTCTTAGCGGACCGGTAATCCTTGGATTTTCTCAGGAAGATCCAGGTGCAGTAGCACGCGTATTTAATGATTTCGTTAAAGATAACGAAGATTTAGTCGTTAAGGGTTTGGGCGTTTCAGGCGAATTTGTGGAAGCAGATCAGCTTAAGCGTATTGCAGACTTACCAACTAAAGATCAAGCGATCAGTCTGGTTATGGCGCTTATGTTAGCACCGGTAGAGAAACTAGCAAGAACTTTGAATGAAGTTCCGACAAAAGTAACTCGAGTGGTAGCGGCAGTTCGTGACCAAAAACAATAATAAATAAAAAGGAGTAAATATCATGGCATTATCAAATGACGATATTTTAAATGCAATTGCAGACATGTCTGTAATGGATGTTGTTGAATTAGTTTCAGCAATGGAAGAAAAGTTCGGTGTATCTGCAGCAGCAGCAGCAGCACCAGCAGCGGCAGCAGATGCTGGCGGCGCAGTGGAAGAGCAATCTGAATTCGATGTTGTATTAACATCATTCGGTGAGAAGAAAGTTGCGGTTATTAAAGCAGTACGTGGCATCACTGGCTTAGGTCTTAAAGAGGCTAAAGACATGGTTGAAGCTGCACCAGCACCAATTAAAGAAGGTGTTGATAAAGCGGAAGCTGAAGATGTTAAGAAACAGCTTGAAGAAGCTGGCGCTAGCGTAGAACTTAAGTAATTAGTTCTATGTGTTACCCAAAATCCCCACAAGGGGATTTTGGTGTTTTTATCGTAAGAAGAAATTTTTACAAGCAATAATCAACTAATACGAGGTATTCATGGCTTATTCATTTACTGAAAAAAAGCGAATTAGAAATAATTTTGGTTCTAGAGAATCAATTTTAACCGAACCAGATTTACTGGCTATCCAGATCGACTCATTCAATGGCTTTATCCAAGCTGGCGAAAAAACAAAAAAAGATGTCGGCCTACATGCAGTATTCCAGTCCGTATTCCCGATAACAGCAGTTAACGGTTATGCAGAAATTGAATATGTTGATTACGAACTACAAGAACCAAAATTTAATGTTAAAGAGTGTAAATTACGTGGCGTCACTTTTGCCTCAACACTACGAGTTAAATTAAACCTTGTCTTATTTGATAAGAATGGTTCAACTCTCAAGAAAAAACGTCGAGTTAAACAAATCATTGAAGAAGATGTTTACTTAGGCCAATTACCACTCATGACCGATACAGGTACCTTTGTTATTAATGGTACAGAACGTGTTGTTGTGTCACAGTTACATAGATCTCCAGGTGTTATTTTTGAACATGATAAGGGTAAAACACACTCTTCAGGCAAGATCTTATTTTCATCACGCGTTATTCCTTACCGTGGTTCATGGTTAGATTTTGAATTTGATCATCATGAACATTTATATGCACGAATTGATCGTCGTCGTAAATTACCTGTAACAACGTTATTACGTGCAATGGGCTTAGGCGCAGATGCAATCCTAGATACTTTCTTTGAAAAAATTAACGTTAAACTTAAAGCTAAATCTTGTGATGTTGGCTTGTTACCTGCCAAATTACGTGGTGTGATTGCAGAGTTTGATATTAAATCAGGCAAAGACATCATTGTTGAAAAAGGTCGTCGTATTACCGCTAAGCATACAAAAATGCTGGAAGAGGCAGGTGTTAAATCAATCAATGCGCCGCTTGAATACTTATTGGATAAAGTTATTTCACAAGACTTGATCGATAAAGAAACGGGTGAAATCTTATTTGCTGCCAATACAGTGATTAGCGAAGAGGTGTTAGAAGTATTAAGTGCCAACAAAGTTAAGAAGATTGAAATTCTCTATATTAATGAATCTAAAGGTGGTGCATATATTTCAGACACATTACGTTTAGATGATACGCAAACCGAACTTGAAGCACGCATGAGCATTTATCATGTGATGCGTCCAGGTGAGCCGGCAACAGCAGATGCAGTTAACTTGTTATTTAATAACTTGTTCTTTAAGAATGACCGTTACGATTTATCTAAGGTAGGTCGTATGAAGCTTAATCGTCGTTTAGGCATTAAGTCTGAAACAGGCGAGCATGTGTTAACCAATGATGACATTATCAGTGTTCTTAAGTTGTTAATCGATATTAAAAACGGTAATGATTCCGTTGATGATGTTGACACACTAGCTAACAGACGTGTCAGAGCAATCGGTGAAATGATTGAAAACCAGTTTAGAATTGGTTTGGTTCGTGTTGAAAAAGCCGTTAAAGAGGGCTTGAACTTAGCAGAAACAGATGAATTAACACCACAAGACCTCATTAACTCTAAGCCGGTATCGGCAGCGGTGAGAGAATTCTTTGGCTCTTCTCAGTTGTCACAGTTTATGGATCAAGTGAATCCTTTATCGGGTGTCACGCATAAACGTCGTATTTCAGCCTTAGGTCCAGGTGGTTTAACCCGTGAGCGTGCAGGTTTTGAAGTGCGTGACGTGCATCCATCACACTATGGTCGTTTATGTCCAATTGAAACGCCGGAAGGTCCAAACATTGGCCTGATTAACACATTAGCGGTTTATGCTAAAACCAATGATTATGGTTTCTTAGAAACACCTTATCAGTTAGTTAAAAAAGGCAAAGTAACGGATGAAGTGATTTACGTTTCTGCGATTGATGAGCTTGAGCATACGATTGCACAAGCAAATGCGGCAGTAGATAGTAAGGGTCAACTAATGGATGACTTGATTCCATGTCGTCGTAAAAACGAATTTGTATTGGTAGGCTCTGAAGATGTGACTTTAATTGACATTGATTCCAAGCAAATTTCATCAGTGGCAGCGTCACTGATTCCATTCTTAGAGCATGATGATGCCAACCGTGCACTGATGGGTTCAAACATGCAACGTCAAGCAGTGCCTGTACTAAAGGCAGAGAAGCCATTAGTCGGTACTGGTATTGAGCGTGTTGTTGCAATCGACTCTCGCGTATGTGTTACCGCCAAACATAGTGGTGTGGTTGAGGCCGTAGATGCGTCACGTATTGTTATTCGTGTTGATTCTAAGCAAACCAAAGCGGGCGAGTTAGGTGTTGATATTTACAACTTAACCAAATACGCACGTTCTAACCAAAATACTTGTATTAACCAAAAACCTTTGGTAAAAACAGGCGATAAGATAGTAATAGGCGATGTATTGGCAGATGGCCCATCAACCGATATGGGTGAATTGGCGCTGGGTCAAAACATGAAAATTGCCTTTATGCCTTGGAATGGTTACAACTTTGAGGATTCAATCTTAATTTCAGAAAGAGTGGTACAAGAAGATCGTTACACCACGATTCACATCGAAGAGCTAACTGCGTATTCTCGTGATACTAAATTAGGTCCTGAAGAAATCACTGCTGATATTCCCAATGTGAGCGAATCTGCTTTGGCTAAATTAGACGAAGTTGGTGTGGTTTATGTGGGTGCTCGTGTTAAGGGTGGCGATATTCTTGTTGGTAAAGTAACACCGAAGAGTGAAACCGTACTTTCTCCAGAAGAGAAGTTATTGCGTGCTATTTTTGGTGAAAAAGCCAACAGCGTTAAAGATTCTTCATTACGTATCGGCGCATCAAAATCAGGTGTGGTTATCGACGTACAAGTCTTTACCCGTGACCGTGTTGAAAAAGACACAAGAGCTGTGAGTATTGATGAAGAACGCTTAGCGAAAATCAGAAAAGACATTGATGACGAGTTTGGTATTATTGACGGTGATATATTCCGTCGTATCCGCTTAAAACTTTCTGGCAACGCATTAACCAAAGCGGTCGGTGATATTAAGGCTGGCGAGAAGCTAAACGCTAAACTAATGAAGAAGATTGACAATGCAGACATTGCGAAGCTTAAAGTTGAAGATGCAACTGTAAATAAAGAAGTTGCAGCATTGGTTAAACAAGCCAAAGCCAAGCAAGTTGAATTTGACAAGTTCTTTGAAATTGAACGCGCTAAGATTGCTGAGGGTGCAGAGTTACCACCAGGCGTTATGAAGATGGTTAAAGTTTATGTGGCAACACGTAAAACCCTTCAAGTTGGTGATAAGATGGCTGGACGTCATGGTAACAAGGGTGTGATTTCACGCGTATCTCCAATTGAAGATATGCCTTACCTTGAAGACGGGTCAACCGTTGATGTGGTGCTTAACCCATTAGGTGTGCCATCACGAATGAATGTTGGTCAAGTATTAGAAGTTCACTTAGGTTATGCAGCAAAAGGCTTAGGTTATAAGATTGCCGCTATGTTGGATGAAAAACGCACTGAGATGGTAAAAGAAATCAGAGTATTCTTAGATAAGATTTACAACTCTTACGGAAAGCAAGAAGACTTAGCTTCATTTACCGATGAAGAAATCATTGAGTTGGCTAATAACTTACGCGAAGGTGTGCCAATGGCAACGCCAGTATTTGACGGCATTAAAGAAGAAGACATTAAATCATTATTGAAAATGGCTGATCTTCCAGAGTCTGGTCAAGAGCAGTTATATGATGGCCGTACCGGTGAGGCGTTTGATCGCCCAGTAACGGTTGGTTACATGCATATGCTTAAGCTTAATCACTTAGTAGATGACAAGATGCATGCTCGTTCAACTGGTCCTTACTCATTAGTAACGCAACAGCCATTGAGTGGTAAAGCACAGTTTGGTGGTCAACGCTTTGGTGAGATGGAAGTTTGGGCGCTAGAAGCTTACGGTGCAGCACACACATTGCGTGAAATGCTAACCGTGAAGTCAGATGACGTTGCTGGCCGTGCGAAGATGTATAAGAGTATTGTTGATGGTGTTAACGTGACTGAGTCAGTCATGCCAGAATCATTTAACGTATTGGTCAAAGAGATCCGATCGTTAGGTATTGACGTTGAACTTGAGCAACACTAATAGGAGAATCCGATGAAAGATTTATTACAAATTTTAAAACAGCAGAATAAAGAGCAAGATTTTGATGCGATTCGAGTTGGACTGGCTTCTCCTGAGAAGATTCGTTCATGGTCATATGGTGAGGTAAAAAAACCTGAAACCATTAACTACCGTACATTCAAACCTGAAAGAGAAGGTTTATTCTGTGCTAAGATTTTTGGTCCAATGAAAGATTTCGAGTGTTTGTGTGGTAAATACAAACGCATGAAGTTCCGTAACGTCGTTTGTGAAAAATGTGGCGTTGAAGTTACCTTATCTAAGGTTCGTCGTGAGCGTATGGGTCACATTGAGTTAGCTGCACCAGTTGCACATATTTGGTACCTTAAATCATTACCTTCTCGTTTAGGTCTATTGATGGATATGACGCTTAAAGACATTGAGCGTGTACTATATTTTGAAGCTTTCTTAGTGACCGATCCTGGTTCTACACCACTCGTACACAAGCAATTATTAACCGAAGAGATGTACTTTGATGCACTCGATGAATACGGTGATGATGAGTTTGAAGCGAAAATGGGTGCTGAAGCCATTCAAGATGTTTTAGCAGAAATGCAGCTTGAAAAAGAAGCAGCTAATTTGCGTGAAGACAGCTTAAACACTAAATCTCAAACCAAGCTTAAGAAGTACAATAAACGTCTTAAGTTAATCGATTCATTAATCCAATCAGGTAATAAGCCAGAATGGATGGTGTTAAAAGTATTACCAATTCTTCCGCCAGATTTACGCCCATTAGTGCCGTTAGATGGTGGTCGTTTTGCAACTTCTGATCTGAACGATTTATACCGTCGTGTGATTAACCGTAACAACCGTTTAGGTCGTTTATTAGAGTTAGATGCGCCAGAAATTATTGTTCGTAACGAAAAGCGTATGTTGCAAGAAGCGGTTGATTCATTGATTGATAATGGTCGTCGTGGCCGTGCCGTGATGGGTAATAATCGTCGTCCGCTTAAATCAATTGCTGACATGATTAAAGGCAAGCAAGGTCGCTTCCGTCAAAACTTACTCGGTAAGCGTGTTGACTATTCAGGTCGTTCAGTTATTGTCTGTGGTCCATATCTTAAATTACATCAGTGTGGTTTACCAAAGAAAATGGCATTAGAGTTATTTAAGCCGTTTATTTATAATCGCCTAATAGCTCAGGGTTTATCCTCAACTATTAAAGCCGCTAAGAAGATGGTGGAAAGTGAGGTGCCTGAAGTATGGGATATCCTTGAAAAGGTAGTACACCAACATCCAGTGTTACTTAATCGCGCACCAACATTGCACCGTTTAGGTATTCAAGCGTTTGAGCCTTTATTGATTGAAGGTAAGGCGATTCAATTGCACCCACTTGTTTGTGGCGCATTTAACGCTGACTTTGATGGTGATCAGATGGCAGTACACGTACCATTATCTGAAGAAGCGCAATTGGAAGCAAGAACTCTAATGTTAGCCTCTAACAATGTATTGCACCTTGCGAGTGGTGAGCCAATTATTGTCCCTTCACAGGACGTTATTTTGGGCTTGTATTACATGACGCGTGACAAGATTAATCAAAAAGGCGAAGGCATGATTTTTGTTAATCCAGCCGAGGCTTTAAACGCTTATGAATCTGGCGCTGCCACACTACATGCAAAGGTTAAGTTACGTATTCAAGAATATGAAAGAGTTGATGGCAAATACCAGCCAACAACAAAACGTGTTGTTGACACAACGATTGGCCGTGCAATCTTCTCAAGAATTTTGCCAGCCGGTTTGTCGTTCGATTTAATCAACGAAGCCATTTCTAAGAAAGTAGTTTCTAATTTGATTCATGTTTGTTATCAAACACAAGAGTTAAAAGACACGGTTATTTTTGCCGATCAGATGATGTATATGGGTTTCCAATACTCAACTAAGTCAGGTATTTCGTTCTGTTCAAATGACATGACTATTCCTGACACTAAAGCAGGCATGATTGAAGCAGCGGAATCACAAGTGAAAGACGTGCAAAAGCAGTACTCACAAGGTGTGGTAACTGATGGTGAGCGTTATAATAAGGTGATTGATATTTGGTCTCGCACTTCAGAGAAAGTGGCCAAGGCAATGATGGATGAAATCGGTTTTGATGATTTCATTAATGCCGATGGTAAGACTGAAAAACTGGCCTCGTTTAACTCGGTCTATATGATGGCTGATTCTGGTGCTAGGGGTTCTCCAGCACAGATGCGTCAGTTAGCCGGTATGCGTGGTCTAATGGCCAAGCCTGATGGGTCAATCATTGAAACACCTATTACTTCAAACTTCCGTGAAGGTTTGAACAACATGCAATACTTTATTTCAACACACGGTGCACGTAAAGGTCTAGCTGATACCGCACTAAAAACAGCAAACTCGGGTTACTTAACCCGTCGTTTGGTGGATGTTGGTCAAGATTTAGTGGTTAATGAGTTCGATTGTGGTACTGAAAATGGACTCATCAAAAAAGCCTCAATTGAGGGTGGTAATATTGTGCAAACACTTGGCGCCGCAGTACTAGGTCGTGTGATGGCTGAAGATGTATTGGTACCAGATTCAACGGAAGTATTTTTGGCTAAAGGTCATTTAGTGACTTTGGAAGACAAAGATAAGATCGATGAATTAGGTGTTGAATCAATCAAAGCGCGTTCTACCATTACATGTGACACTCGCTATGGCGTTTGTTCAGCATGTTATGGTAACGACATGGCTCGTGGTCATCAGATTGGTGTTGGTGAGGCCGTTGGCGTTATCGCAGCACAGTCTATCGGTGAGCCGGGTACACAGTTAACCATGCGTACGTTCCACATTGGTGGTGCAGCATCTGCATCAACAGCGGTAAGTAGTGTCAACATAAATACAGACGGTGTCGCTCATTTAGAAGGCATGAAGTCAATTACTAACGCTAATGGCGACCTAGTGGTGATTTCTCGTTCGGCTGAAGTTACGATTCGTAATACCAGAGGCCAAGAAGTTGAGCGTTATAAGATTCCTTATGGTGCGATCGTTCATGTTCAAGATGGTGGTGCTGTTAAAGCAAAAGATAAGATTGCAGATTGGGATCCGCATACGCATCCAATTATTTCTGAGCAGTCAGGTCGCGTGGTTTTTGTTGATTTTGTTGAAGGTGTTACAGTTAACAAAAATACAGATCCATTAACCGGCTTAACTTTCTTCGAGATGATTGATGAAGCGGAAAGATCAGCAGCAGCGAAAGGCTTGAAACCACTGATTAAGATGGTGGACGAAAAAGATTCAGAGATGGTGCTATCAACGCATTACTTGCCTTCAACAGTAAAGATCAACCTAGAAGACAATCAAGTCATCACCGCAGGTGAAGTCTTGGCTAAGATTCCAAAAGATCAATCTAAGACCAGTGATATTACCGGTGGTCTACCACGTGTTGCTGACTTATTTGAAGCACGTAAAGCGAAAGATCATTCAATCCTTGCAGAAACAGCCGGTGTTATTAGTTTTGGCAATCCGACTAAATCTAAAGACCGTTTGGTTATTACCTCGAAAGAGGGTGAAGCGACTGAGATGATGATCCATAAATGGCGTCAAATTAACGTCTTTGATGGTGAAACAGTTGAAAAAGGCGACGTGGTTTCTGATGGACCGTCTAATCCGCACGATATCTTACGTTTGTTGGGTGTTGAGGCTTTGGCTAACTATGTGGTTAAAGAAGTGCAAAATGTTTATCGCTTACAAGGTGTAAATATTTCAGACAAGCACATCGAAGTCATTGTTAAGCAAATGCTACGTAAAGTTGAAGTGCTTGATGCGGGTGATTCTTCATTCGTGAATGGTGAGACTGCAGAGTATGGCCGTGTTATTGATACCAATAAACAACTAACAGCACAAGGTAAAGATCTAGTGATTTACCAAAGACTGCTAATGGGTATTACCAAAGCGTCATTGGCAACAGAGTCATTTATTTCTGCGGCGTCGTTCCAGGAAACAACACGCGTTCTAACCGAAGCCTCAACCACAGGTCGTGTCGATACATTGCAAGGCCTGAAAGAAAACGTGATTGTGGGTCGTTTAATCCCGGCAGGTACTGGCTTTACGTACCACCAAGAGAAGCGCGCGAAGCGCGCTGCAAGCGTTATGCAAACAGCCGATGCAGAATTAGCACTTTCAGCACAGTTGAGTGAAGCAGAAGAGGCGACTGAAGAGTAGTAAGAAACTTCACTAATAAAAAAACCGCAGTCAGTGATGGCTGCGGTTTTTTTTCGTCCGCAATTAAGACACACGCGCCATATCAACAACGCTTGGTATAAAATGCGATTATGAATAAATCAAGTTTTGATCAACATGTGGCAGATGGGTACAATCACATCCCCGTCTATAAAGCCGTCGCCATTGATACAGATACCGCATTAGGCCTATATTTAAAATTAGCCAACAACCCTTACTCTTATTTGTTTGAGTCAGTTCAAGGTGGTGAAAAATGGGGTCGCTACTCAATGATTGGCCTACATGCGCAAACCGTTATCAAAGTGTTTGACCATGAAGTTCGTATTGAGCAAGAGGGTAAACTATTAGAATCAACCGAAGTTGAAGACCCATTAGCTTGGGTTGAGCAATATTTAGATCAATACAAAGTGCCAGAGTTAGAAGTCTTGCCAGATTTTAATGGCGGCTTGGTGGGTTACTTTGGTTATGAAATTATTCGCTATATCGAGCCTAGACTGTCTAGCATCGACAAGCCTGATGAGCTCGGTGTAGCGGATATCTTGCTAATGGTGTCAAACGATTTAGTCGTGTTTGACAATCTACTTAACCAAGCTTTTGTGATTACTCATATCGATCCAAGCAAACAAAGTTATAAGGATGCACTCAGTCGTTTAGAGGAAATTACTAAGCAAATTGAACAACCATTAGAATCAACTAACTATCAATCAGATCACATTACTGAGCAAGATTTCACCTCAAGTTTTGGTGAAGAGAACTACAAAAACACCGTTAAAAAAATCCAAGAATACATTGTCGCAGGTGATGTGATGCAAGTCGTGCCTTCACAACGCCTCAGTTGTAAATTTAGCGCACCACCAGTGGAGTTGTATCGTCAACTTAGGCGTCTTAACCCATCCCCTTATATGTATTACCTTAATTTAGAGGATGCAGCAATTGTAGGTTCTTCACCAGAAATTCTAACTCGCGTCGATGGTGATAGGCGCGCAACCGTTCGCCCAATCGCTGGTACACGCTCTCGTGGTGTCAATGAAAAGGAAGACTTGGCGCTAGAAAAAGACTTGTTAGCTGACGAAAAAGAAATTGCCGAGCATTTAATGTTGATTGACCTTGGTCGTAATGACCTTGGTCGTATTGCCAAAACTGGCACAGTCGAACTTACGGATAAGATGTTTGTTGAACGTTATTCACACGTAATGCATATTGTCTCGAACGTTGAATGCGAGCTTCAAGATAACATGAGCGCGATGGATGTACTTAAGGCCACCTTCCCAGCAGGTACACTCAGTGGTGCGCCAAAAGTACGTGCAATGGAAATTATCAACGAAGTTGAGCCACTTAAGCGTAATATCTATTCAGGCGCCATTGGTTACTTGTCGTGGCATGGTTGTATGGATATGGCCATTGCCATACGTACAGCTGTAGTAAAGGACGAAATTCTTTACGTGCAAGCAGGCGCAGGTATTGTTTATGATTCAGTGCCACAATCAGAATGGGATGAAACTATGCACAAAGCACGAGCACTAATTAAAGCCGCCGAACAAGTTTGAGATAAGCAAGAATAAAAGAAACTATATTAGGTTTTCATAAAAGTGTTGCATTTGTATTTTTTATGGTTATCATGGGAGCTTTAGTAGGGTTGTAACTCCTTACGCGGGGGTTGTATTTTTTTAATATATAAAGAGGAGAGAAGCATGAAGAAAACCATTTCTTCTATCTCAGCAGTTGTGACATTGGCGACATTATTTATGATGCCAATGGAAGCAGGTGCTAAAGAGATGACGGACGAAGAAGTCACTTTCGGTCGTAAAGCAGGTAACTGCTTAGCATGTCACATGATTCCAGGCGGTAACTTGCCGGGTAATATCGGTCCACCATTACTTGCGATGAAAGCAAGATATCCAGATAAAGCAGTGTTAAAGGCGCAAGTTTATGACGCTACAGTTAGAAATCCAAGTTCAATCATGCCTCCGTTCGGAAAGCATGGTATCTTAACGGATAAGCAGCTTAATCAGGTTGTAAATTACATTTATTCTAAATAAGGAGAAAAATAATGAAAAGAAGATTATTTTTAAAAAGCGCAATGGCAGGTTCTGCAGTTGCAACAGCAGTAGGCGCAGGCTTACTTACACCATCAATGGTTTTTGCTAACTCAGCAGACTTTAAAGCTGTATCAGATGCGGCAGGTGCTTCAGCAGCAGGCGCTGGTAAAGGCTCGTTTAAGTTTAAAGCCCCTAAGATTGCTGAAAACGGTGCAGTAGTGCCAATGACAGTAGATGCTTCTAAAATGGACGGCGTGACTAACATTTCTTTCTATGTTGTCAACAACGGTACACCATTAGCAGCTTCGTTCAATTTGTCTGGTGCTCAAGGTTATGTTTCTACTCGTATTAAGATGGGTAAAACTTCTCCGGTAGACGCATTGGTTACTGCAGGTGGTACAACAACTAAAGTATCGCAAGAAGTTAAAGTAACAATTGGCGGCTGTGGCGGTTAATTATTAATTATTAATTAATAAATTAAATAAAATATTAAAGGAGAATAAAAAATGGCAAAGATTAAATTAAAGCCTAAAGCTAGAAAAGGTGTTATTGGTATCAAGTGTTTAATTAAACACCCAATGGAAACTGGTTTACGTAAGAAAAAAGGTAAATTAGTAGCTGCAAATCACATTGTTCACATGGTTGTATCGCACAACGGTAACAAAATAGTTGATGCAGATATTGGTAGCTCTATTTCTAAAGACCCGTACTTTAAATTCAACGTTGCTGGCGCTAAAGGCGACACAATCGAACTTAAGTATAAAGACAACAAAGGTAAAACAGGCTCTAAGACTGCTAAGTCTAAGTAACTGATTACTATTGAGGAGAGATTAATGAAAAAACTAATAACTGCAGTCGTCAGTTTAGGTTTAATGATTGGCACCGCATCTGCTGGTACAGATGTAGACGCTGATCGTAAAGCCTTTGTTGGCCACTTTAAATCAATTAAGCCTAATGTTGAGTTTGCAGATTACACGATTGGTGTATATGCTTACGATGAAGGTTCTAGAGATCAGTTTGAAGAGATCTTAGACGGCATTCCACCGTATGAAGAAGCAGTGGAAAAAGGCGAAGCGGAGTTTGAAAAGTTTGGTTTAGCTAAATGTACGGCGCTTGCAGATCCTGCAGCGGCACGTTTAGCACACCCATACTATGATGATGCAGCTGGTACAGTGGTAACACTAGAAGGCACAATCCGTAAATGTTATACTGAGCAAACCGGTAAGAAGATGGCTCCTATGAAAGGTAAAGTTGCCCGAATCAGTGCTTGGATTTCTGATCAAGCAGCCGGTGAAAAGATCAACGTAAAAGTTGAATCTGATGGCGCAAAAGCAGCGTATGAAAGAGGAAAGAGTACTTTCTATGCGAAGCGTGGCCAGTTCAACATGTCATGTGCGGATTGCCATGTATATAACGCCGGTAAAAAAGCCAGAGCTGATATCTTGTCACCAGCACTAGGTCACACAACACACGTTCCAATGTATCGTGCGAAGTGGGGCGGTATTGGAACATTACATCGTCGTTACGGTGGTTGTTACAAGAATATGCGTGCTAAGCCTCTAATGGCCCAAAGCCCAGAATATCGTGATATGGAGTTCTTCCATCAAGCGATGAGTAATGGCCTTGAGATTAGTGCTGATCGTTACAGAAAATAGGAGAATATGATGAAAAAATTATTATTAACTACCTTAACTGTATTTGCATTTTCAGCGCAAGCTGACTATCTAGATGGTGCTCATAACTGGAATACAGGTTCGTCTGATCCGTTTAAAGCGGCAATTACTGCTGCAGAAACTGACTATGCAACAGCATTGGCAGCTTCTATGGCATGGCGTGATACTGGCAAGATGATTAAAGAAGCACACAAGCTTCAAACATCAGGTGATACTGCTGCTGCACTTGCAGTAGCTAAAGCCGCTCACAACCAAGCAGTTAATGCGTTATCGCAAGCTGCCGTTGCAGGTTCTGCTGGTCCAAGATTCTAGTAATCTAAACAGTTAAATAAAAATACCCCTTAACTGGGGTATTTTTTTGTCTGGTTTTTTTTTGGTTACTGTGTAAGCGAAGAAATCAAAGGCAATAAAAAAAGCGCCATATTTGGCGCTTTTTTATTTTTACACTCAACTCTCTCCTTGGAATGTTTGGTTAATGTTGCAGCGTTCACTATTTGAGGATTTATGAAACTTACGGTTTTTTTTATAACTCACCACAACATTAAGATTTAAATTGTACCCTTAAATATAGTTCAAAAATAATCGTTTTTTTTTTTTGCAAATGAGTTTTTAAGGTAAACTTTTAATATAAATTAAGGGGTGGGATTTTAATGAGAAAGAAAAAACATTTTGTCGAATACGCACAAGCCAAAAAAATGGTAAATGACTTTGAACTCTCGGTTGAAACCAAATTAGATTACCAAATATCATATAAAGAAATTCACGCAGACCTTCCTTCAGATCCGACATCAACTTATCAAAAAGAGTGGATTGACTGGAGTGTATTTTTAGACAAAAATTACATATAAATTGCACCATTTTAATAATTTATAAATTTCTGTTATTGTCTTTATTTTTAAATCAAAAAAATCATAAAAACCCTATTTTTCTGCATATTTATCACTAATTTTGACTATTTATAGGGATTTTTTAAGGGTGTTTGCATTGTTTTCTAAATTTTATGGCAGAAAATAGCATTTAAAGTGCAAAAAAGCACATGGTTGCGCTATTGTTAGTCATAATGGGTATTTAAATTCTGACATCAATAAAATATAAAAGGGGAGCACATGTTTAGCGAAGGTGTAAAAAATAAAATTGATAAATTCGGTGATTTCTTAATTGAAGTATTTCATTTGTTGGGCTTGTTTGTGATTGGTGGTACGGTAGCTTGGTCTGCGGTTAGTGAATATTTACTGATTATGCAGCATGATTCAGGTTTCGCTTCGCTTAAAGATATTTTATTACTGTTTATTTATTTAGAGCTTGGTGCGATGATCGGTATTTATTTTAAAACCCACCGTTTACCGGTGATATTCTTAATTTTTATTGCCATCACTGCAATTACAAGATTTCTGGTGATTGATATGAAGTCCTTGGTGGCCAATGATAGCTTTAATTTAATTATTATGGTTGCTTCTATTTTGATCCTGACTATTGCAGCAGGTATTTTAAGATTTACCGAAAAAAAATATGACACTTCAAGTGAGTGCTGTACATAGCTAATCAATATTAGGAGAGATAAAATGAATGTTGCAATTAAAGTAGGGGCGTTATTAGTTGGCGGTTATGCCGCTTACGGCATGGGCTCTTTTATGTATAACATGGGTAATGACATGACTGACATGACTCAATCAGTTGGGCGCATGACGAACGATGTTCATTCCATGGCTCAAGACATGAATGGCATGGCACGTAATATGATGCAAATGGCACAAAGCATGGTTGATGGCCAAAAGAAAATGGGTGATGATTTTGCTAATGTGGCTAGAGACATGAATGTAATGACTCGTTCCATGATATCGATGAGTAGAGACATGAACGGTCTTGGATCGCATATTTCCAACATGAATACCAATATTAAAGAAATGAATGGTTCTATGGCACGTATGAGTGGCGACATGTCAACCATGAATAACTCAATGTCAGGTATGCGCTATGATATTAATAAATTTACCAAACCTGAAAATATTATGATGCCTTGGATGCGCTAAGGTTGATCTCGTTTTTTAAAAACCGCCTTAAAGGGCGGTTTTTTATTGGCTAAAATTTTTAATTGTTTTTAATTTAAAAATATAAATAATCCGTAATTTTCCAGTTGTAAAATGAAGTGTATTATGCGAATTTTTTTAGTAATTTCTTAGTGTTATTGGATGCCTGATTCTGAGTTTGTCCACCTGCATTGTCACAGTGAATATTCCGTTGAGAATAGTTTAATTCGCATACCAAAATTGGTAAAAAAAGCCAAAGAACTCGGCATGAGCTCTATTGCGCTTACTGATAATGCCAATCTATTTGCGGCTGTTAAGCTTTATAAAGAAGCCAAAAGCGCTGGTATTAAGCCAATCTTTGGTGCCGAGCTTATTCTTAAAGGTGAAGATCAAAATTTCTCTTTACTGCTTTTGTGTCAAAATCAACAAGGCTATCTGAATTTATCCGAGCTGATTTCATTGTCTTATTTGCAAGGTCAAACGCTTGATGGTGTGAGTATTACTGCCGAGCAGTTACAAGCGTACCACCATGGCTTGATACTCATTGCACTACCGGTACGTAGTGATGTGGCACAACACTTAATTAACAATCAAATGCCTGAGGCAAATCAACAAGCTCAAGCTTGGAAAACTGTTTTTGGTGATCGTTTTTACCTGGGAGTACAACGTACGGGTCGAACTTATGATGAGCGCCACTTGCATCTTTGTGTTGAACTTGGCTTAGCGCTTGACATTCCTTTGGTGGCAACCAATGATGTGGAATTTTTACAAAAACAAGATTTCGACGCACACGAGGCCAGAATCTGTATTTCCCAAGGTGGCTTGTTGGATGATGCACGCCGTGAAAAACACTACCACACTGAGCAGTATTTAAAATCAGGTGAAGCAATGGAGGATTTATTTTCCGACTTGCCTGAGGTAATCATTAACAGTGCTGAAATCGCTAAGCGCTGCAATGTACATTTTGAATTGTATAAAAAGAATTATTTGCCGGATTTCCCAATTCCAGAAGGGTTGAATATTGCGCAATTTTTCACTCAAGAGTCAGAAGCGGGTTTAGACAATCGTTTGCAAGACATCAAAGCAGATCGTCAGATTTATGATGATCGCTTGGCATTTGAATTATCAGTGATTATTCAAATGGAATTTCCAGGGTATTTTTTGATCGTTGCTGATTTTATTCGTTGGTCAAAAGATAACGGCATTCCTGTGGGTCCTGGTCGTGGCTCTGGTGCAGGCTCTTTGGTGGCTTATGCGTTAGGTATTACCAATGTTGATCCAATCAAGCATGAGTTATTATTTGAGCGTTTTCTAAACCCTGAACGTGTTTCAATGCCAGATTTTGATATTGATTTTTGCACCGATCGTCGTGATGAAGTGATTGACTATGTCTCTAAGAAGTATGGTGCTGAGAAAGTATCACAGATTATTACTTACGGCACCATGGCGGCTAAAGGTGTTGTGCGTGACGTAGGACGTGTTTTAGGCCATCCTTACGGTTTTAGTGACCGGATATCTAAGTCTATCCCTAACGACCTTAAAATCAATCTTTCAAGAGCACTGGGTTATTTCAATGAAGGTGACTCACAAGAGAATAAAGACAAGTGGTATTCTGAAGAATTGAAAAATCGATATGACTCTGAAGAAAGCGTCACCACTTTGATTGATTTATCACTAGAGTTAGAAGGTTTGGTTCGTAATGTGGGTACACACGCCGGTGGCGTACTCATTGCCCCAAGTAAGATTAGTGATTTTTGCCCGATTTATAAAGGCCCTAACGAATCAGATGGCGTGGTTTCGCAATTTGACATGAAAGATGTTGAGGCCATGGGTTTGGTGAAGTTTGATTTCTTGGGCTTATCCAACCTGACGGTAATTGATAAAACTGTAAAACTTATTTTTGCCAAAGGTTTGAGTGATGAGTTAATTGATTTAGACACTTTGTCTTTGGATGATAACGGTGTGTACGAGTTGTTACAACGCTGTGATACTACTGGTATTTTCCAGCTTGAATCAGAGGGCATGCGTGGTTATTTGAAAAAACTCCAAGCTGATTCATTTGAAGACATTGTGGCTATGCTAGCCTTATACCGACCGGGTCCGCTCGGCGCTGGCATGGTCGATGACTATATTAATGTGAAGCACGGCATGCAAAAGGTTAAGTACCTGCATTCAATGTTAGAAGAGATTGTTAAAGCAACCAATGGCGTGTTCTTATACCA
>OFBX01000020.1_pt1 | contig 19927 bp, 18 predicted proteins | sample 1520741 | NCBI WGS metagenome assembly OFBX01 (sample SAMEA3696450, study PRJEB22514) | metagenome | biome: water; feature: marine; material: hydrothermal vent | place: Pacific Ocean | collected 2014-08-16 | depth 1514 m | reverse complement strand
CGGCGGGCGTATATTTCCAGCCTTAGCCATCTCAAAAGTGCTCAAGCAGCGCTCGGCTTATATCGAGTGGTCAGGATCAAAACACGGCATGGAAAATACATTAGTGCCTAAGCACAATATTCCATTACACACAGTCAGTGCCGTGGGTTTGCGCGGTAAAAATAGGTTGGCACTAATCAAAGCGCCCTTCTTATTAAGTCTTGCCTTTATCCAGACAGTACGTGTATTTGCTAAGGTAAATCCTAGTGTTGTACTTGGTATGGGTGGCTTTGCTTCAGGTATTGGTGGCTTAGTGGCTTGGCTGTTACGTGTGCCACTAGTCATTCACGAACAAAACTCAATTCCCGGCACCACTAACAAACTTTTATCAAAGATTGCCACACAAACTTTTCAAGCATTTGACGATAGTTTTGATCGCTCAACTGAGGTTTTTACTTCTGGCAACCCGGTATTGTTTAAGCCTAAAAAGAAAAGTGCTAACAATAAAAAACTCAACTTATTAATTGTTGGTGGCAGTCTAGGTGCCAAGCCTATTAATGATATCGTTACTAGACTCAATATTGATATCAACATTTGGCATCAAACTGGTAAACAGCACCTAGATAGTGTTAAAGCTCAATATAACAATAAAAATGTAAAAGTAGAGGCGTTTATTGATGATATGGCAAAAGCTTACGCTTGGGCAGATATTGTACTTTGTCGCGCAGGCGCGATGACAATTTCAGAGTTGATGCTTTCAGCCACGCCTAGTATTTTGATTCCACTGCCACATGCAATTGATAACCATCAATTTTACAATGCCAAAATCCTTTCTAGTCATAACGCTGGCATTTTGATTGAGCAAAAAGATTTAAGCCTTAAACTGCTTGAAAAAACATTGTTAGATATTGATGATACGCAGATTCAACAAATGTCTGACTATGCAAAACAGCTGGCTAAACCTGAAGCAGCAAAGATGATTAGTGACTACTTGCTTGAGATTGGTTAATGCCTAATCTGCTAAATAACGCTTGATCAGTATTGGTGTCAGGATTATCCGTCGTTAACAACTGCTCACCATAAAAAATAGAGTTAGCCCCTGCAAAGAAACACATGGCTTGCATCGCCTCACCCATTTCAGTGCGACCAGCTGACAAACGCACCACCGATTTTGGCATCATGATGCGTGCTACGGCAATGGTACGCACAAACTCACTCTCAGTTGGTGGTGCTACTTTTTCAAATGGCGTACCTGGGATTGGCACCAAAAGATTGAGTGGTACACTGTCAGGGTGTGCTTCTAAATTAGATAAAGATCTGAGCATAGAAGCACGATCAGTCTGCCCTTCTCCTAAGCCCAAGATACCGCCACTACAGACATGAATGTCAGCATTTTGTACAGATTCAAGCGTGTCTAAACGATCTTGAAACGTACGTGTGGTAATCACATTGGCATAATTTGCTTCTGAAGTGTCGAGATTGTGGTTGTAATAATCCAAACCTGCTTCTTTTAAAGTAAAGGCCTGTTCTTGCGTTAGCATGCCTAGCGTCACACAAGTTTCCATACCCATGGCTTTAACACCTTGAATCATAGGAATAACTTTATCCAAGCTTTTATCAGTAGGATTACGCCAAGCAGCGCCCATACAAAAACGCGTTGCGCCCTTGTCTTTTGCTGATTGTGCCTGCTCTAATACTAAATCAATCTCCATGAGTTTTTCACGCTCAAGACCAGTGTCGTATTTAGAACTCTGCGAACAATAAGAACAATCCTCTGGGCAGGCACCGGTTTTAATATTAAGCAAAGAGCTTACTTGTACATAATTTGGATCAAAATTATCTCTATGAATTGTATGTGCTTTAAAAAGCAAATCATTAAATGGCATGGCGAATAAAGCCTCAACCTCTGCTAATGTCCAATCATTTCTAAGTTGTGTCATAATCACTAATATAATATTTTGATAGTTATTTTACGCCTCAGATAACAAAAAAGGCCGTGCAATTGCACGGCCTTTTTCTATGAATTGAAATTAAATATTACAAGCTGTAATACATTTCATATTCAACTGGATGAGTTGCACAACGAAGCTTAGTCACCTCTTCCATTTTAAGATCAATGTATGAATCAATCATATCATTTGTAAACACACCGCCTGCAGTCAAGAAGTCACGATCTGCATCTAGAGCCTCTAACGCTTGATCAAGTGAAGATGCTACTGTAGGGATCTTTGCCTTGTCAGCTTCAGACAATTCATATAAATCTTCTGTCGCAGGTTTGCATGGATCGATCTTGTTCTTAATACCATCAAGGCCGGCCATTAACATTGCAGAAAACGCTAAGTAAGGGTTTGCTGTTGGATCTGGGAAACGTACTTCAACACGCGTGCCTTTAGGGTTTGCAACAAAAGGAATACGAATCGCAGCTGAACGGTTTTTAGCAGAGTATTGTAAAATCTCTGGTGCTTCAAAACCTGGTACTAAACGCTTGTATGAGTTAGTTGATGCATTACAGAATGCATTTAACGCTCTAGCATGCTTAATAATACCACCGACGTAATGTAGTGCCATTTCACTTAAGTTGCCGTAAGCACCTTCTTCATAGAACAAGTTGACGCCGTCTTTAGCCATAGACTGGTGAACATGCATACCGTTACCGTTGTCACCAACGATAGGCTTAGGCATAAATGTTGCTGTCTTGCCGTATACGTGTGCTACATTTTGAACACAGTACTTTAAGATTTGAGTTTCGTCTGCTTTTTTAACTAACGTGTTAAACAATGCGCCGATTTCATTTTGACCTGCTGTACCCACTTCGTGGTGATGTACTTCAGTGGTCACACCCATGCTTTCGATTGCTAAACACATTTCAGCACGTAAATCCATCATTGAGTCAACGGGTGGCACTGGGAAGTAACCGCCTTTAACGCCTGGACGGTGACCGGTGTTACCACCGTCAAAGTCACTACCACTTTCCCAAGCAGCTTCCTCAGAATGTACTGAGTAACTACATGCGCCCATCGTATTGTCAAACTTAACCGAGTCAAATACAAAAAATTCTGGCTCGTTACCGAAATAAGCAACATCAGCAACACCTGAATCTTGCATGTACTTTTCAGCACGCTTTGCGATTGAACGCGGATCTTTTTCATAGCCTTTCATATCTTCTGGCTCGATAATATCACAACGAACAATTAGTGTAGACTCTTGAGTGAATGGGTCCATAACGCACGCATCTAAGTCTGGCTGTAGAATCATATCTGATTCATTAATATCTTTCCAACCAGCGATTGAAGAGCCGTCAAACATTTGACCTTCTTCAAATTTATCAGCATCAACTTGGTGAGCTGGAACACTAACGTGTTGCTCTTTACCTTTAGTATCAGTAAAACGGAAATCAACGAATGTAACTTCGTTGTCCTTCATCATCTTTATTACATCTTTAGCAGACATATTTTCTCCTATTTTTAACTATTTAATTTGCTGACAGTCGTTGTCAAACAGAGCGCGCCATTGCGATCAAAATTCTTGTTTGGTTTTATTGTTATGTTAATTGTTATATTATGAAAAACTGTTATTTACAATAAAAACAGCGACTTATTCTACCCTATTTTCTCTACAAGTAAAATAATCTCATCAGTTTTTTCATGAATTTCAACGACTTTATGGCCATGCACTTTACACCAAGCGGGTATATCATGCAGTACGCCCGGATCCGTAGCAATCATCTCAATTAAATCGCCTTTATCAATGGTGTTAATCATTTCGCCCAAACGTATTACTGGCATCGGACAAAGTAGGCGTTTAGCGTCAATAGTGTGCTTCATATAAGTTATTCAATCCCTAGCCAATCTTGAGGCTTGATATAGTACTCGTATAATTTTTCTTCCTCACTACCTGTTTCTGGCTTGTATTGATATTCCCAGCGCACAAGCGGTGGCAACGACATAAGAATCGATTCAGTACGGCCACCGGTTTGCAAGCCAAATAACGTGCCACGATCATAAACCAAATTAAACTCGACATAACGACCACGACGGTACAGTTGGAATTGTCTTTCATGATCGGTAAATGGTGTGTCTTTACGACGCTCAACAATTGGTCGATAAGCTTTAATATAACTATTACCCACACTTTGCATAAAAGCAAAACATTCATCAAACCCACCTTGGTTAAGATCGTCAAAAAACAAGCCGCCAATACCACGCTGTTCATCACGATGCTTCATGTAAAAATAATCATCACACCATTTTTTATATTTTGGATACACCTCGACACCAAATGGATCACAAGCATCTTTAGCAGTTTGATGCCATAAAATCGCATCTTCATCAAAACCGTAATAAGGGGTGAGATCAAAGCCGCCACCAAACCACCAAATCGGATCTTCACCTTCTTTTTCTGCAATAAAAAATCTGACATTGGCATGTGAAGTTGGCGCATATGGATTGTGCGGGTGAATCACCAATGAGACACCTAAAGCACTAAAGCTACGCCCTGCTAACTCTGGGCGTAATGCTGTCGCTGAAGCCGGCATGTTGTCGCCATGGACGATAGAAAAGTTAACGCCTGCTTGTTCAAACACAGCGCCGTCAGTCAGTACACGGGTAAGCCCGCCACCAGCACCGTTCTCTTTTTCCCAGTTGTCTTTGATAAAACTGGCTTTGCCATCTACTTGCTCTAATTGGTCGCAAATATCTTGTTGCAAACCTAATAAATAAGCCTTAACTTGGTCGATCATCTGAGTTGCTCTCCAGTGTTTAAATTAATTATTCTTGATGGTGGGTTATTATAGTTTCGTGGTGCGATGATAAAATCTAATTCTTGCTTAAAAAATACATTCAACTGCAACACGCTAGTTGCGCTATTTTTACCGCTAATATTGGCACTGGTAGAAACCAAAGCGCTGTTGCTTGCTTGACATAGTTTTGTAATCAAAGGGTCGTTAGTCAGCCTAAGGGCAATGGTATCAAACTCGCCAGTCAATAACTTAGAAGTATGCTGATTGGCTTCAAGTAAATACGTTGTCGAGGTGTTGCCTGCTTTAATTTTATCCAGTTTTGATGTATCTTCCACGTAACCATGAAAGTGTCTTACGTCACTGGCCAATAAAATCATCCCCTTATTAATTGAGCGATGCTTAAGTTGCAAAATACGCTGCATAGATTGCTCAAAACACGGCAAACAAGCCAAACCCTGAATGGTATCAGTTGGGTGGGATATCACCCCACCCGCTTGTAAATACTGAATTGCCAGCCTAACTCTAAAACTCATGATGTTTTTTTGGCCCTTGGATGGCACTGATCATAAACTTTAGACAGCTCTAAAAAATCAAGATGGGTATACACCTGAGTTGACTTAATACTTTCATGGCCTAAAAATTCTTGTACAGATCGAAGGTCATGGCTGGATTGTAAAAAATGTGTTGCTGCTGCATGACGCAACATATGTGGATGTACGTTAATTTTAATCCCGACTTCAAGTGCGCGTTTTTTCACCATAGTTTGTATAGCTCTCACGCTAATTCTAACGTGTCTATTATTTAAAAATAAGGCACCTTGGATAACACCTGTTTTTTGTAAGTAATTGGCAATCGCTCTTTGGGCGGATTTACCCAATGGCGTATGACGCATCTTGCCACCCTTGCCCATCACACTCAAAAATCCTTGTTCGGCATCCATGTCATTAACATCAAGACCGACCAATTCTGATACACGAAGTCCGCACGAATATATGACCTCAATAATAGCCACATCCCGTAGCTCTGATGGTGATTTAGACCTTGGATTGAGCATCAGTGTTAGTTGACCATAATCCAATATTTTTGGTAAGTTTTGATCTAGCCTTGGTGGTTGCAATCCTAGCGCGCAATTGCTCGACAAATAACGCTGATTAACAAGATAGGTTAAAAACCCACGAATAGAAGACAAATGCCGACGAATGGTGCGACCACTACTATTGGCATGACGCATTTTCATCACCAGTAAATTTAGGTGCTCACCGGTTAAATCGATCCAACTATTAACCCCTTGTTGGTTTATAAAACTTAACAGTTGTTCTAGGTCCCGCTGATAGGCGTGCTGGGTATTAAGTGCATAGTGACGTTCAACACGCAAATACAACATAAATTGTGTAATTTGTGTTTTCACTTGAATTTTGCAACTTTGCCCATATCAATGTATTTTACGCACAAAACAGGAATAAACAAATGGCGACAAAACAAACACATGCTTTTCAAACCGAGGTTTCTCAACTGCTACATTTAATGATTCATTCTTTGTACTCTAACAAAGAAATTTTCCTTAGAGAGTTGGTTTCAAATGCCTCTGATGCTGTTGATAAACTTAAGTTTGAATCACTTTCAAATGACGCCTTAGTGGAAGGAAAAGAAGAGTTACAAATTCATGTTCAGGTTAACAAAGATGCGGGAACCATCACTATTAGTGATAACGGCATCGGTATGACACAAGACGAGGTTATGGAAAATATCGGCACCATTGCTAACTCAGGTACTAAAAAATTCCTACAAAGTCTAGATGAAAAACAAGCTGAAGATTCCAACCTAATTGGTCAATTTGGTGTGGGTTTTTACTCGGCCTTTATTGTGGCCGATGAAGTCACATTAACAACGCGTAAAGCTGGTGATGACAAAACTGATGGCACTGTTTGGTCATCTGCAGGTAAAGGCGAATATTCACTAGAAACCAGCACCGTTGAGGACTTTGGTACATCAGTCACGCTACACATTAAAGATGATGAAAAAGAGTTTTTAGATGATTATCGCCTGCGTAATATCATTTCTAAATATTCTGATCATATCACCGTACCAATCTTGATGGTTAAAGCCTCTGAAGAAGCCTCTGATGAGATTGAATATGAAACCGTTAATAAAGCTAACGCCTTTTGGACGCAAGATAAAAAAGATCTTAAGCAAGAAGATTATGATGAGTTTTACAAATCATTAACTTATGATTTTGAAGCGCCACTCACGCAACTCCATAACCGCGTTGAGGGTAACTTAGACTACACCTCGTTATTATTTATCCCATCTAAAGCACCCTTTGACATGTGGGAGCCTAAACGCAAAGGCGGTATTAAACTCTATGCTAAGCGTGTGTTCATCATGGAAGACAACGAAAATCTAATGCCAATGTACTTACGCTTTATTAAAGGTGTGATTGATACAGCAGATTTATCATTAAACGTTTCTCGTGAAATCCTGCAGGGCAACAAAGTTGTTGATACCATTCGTAAAGCTTCAGTTTCCCGTATTCTTAAAGAACTGGAAAAAATGGCAAAAAACAAGCCAGAAAAATACGCGACTTTCTGGAAAGAATTCGGCATGGTAATGAAAGAAGGTGTGGTTGAAGACTTTAGTAATAAAGACAAGATTGCTGGTCTTTTACGTTTTGCCACCACCCAATCTGAAGGTGAGGATCAAAGCGTGTCGCTGGCTGACTACATCGAGCGTATGGGTAAAGATCAAAAAGACATCTACTACGTAACTGCTGAAACTTACGCAGCTGCTAAAGGCTCTCCACATTTAGAAATATTCAAACAAAAAGACATTGAAGTACTACTTTTGTCTGATCGTGTGGATGAGTGGATGGTAAACAACTTTACCGAGTTCGAAGGCAAAAACCTTAAATCAATCGCCAAGGGTGATTTAGAAAATCTTGATTCTGTCGAAGAAAAGAAAGAAAAAGAAAAGGCAGCAAAAGGTTTTAAAAAGACACTAACAGCTATGCAAAAAATCCTTGATAATCAAGTTAAAGAAGTTAAGATTTCTAATCGCCTGAGTGAATCTCCTTCTTGTCTGGTTGCTGATGAAAATGAGATGGGTGGCAACATGGAAAGAATCATGGCATCTCTTGGTCAAGATGTGCCAGAAACTAAGCCAATTCTTGAAATCAACCCAGCACACCCACTGGTTAAAAAACTAAAAACCAAAGTTGATGAAGACTTAGTCAATGTTTTATTTGACCAAGCAGTTTTATCAGAAGGCGGACAACTCAAAGACCCTGCCGAATTTGTTAAACGTATGAATAAATTAATAAATTAATTCATACTCAGGTCAATAATAAAGCCCGATTTATTCGGGCTTTATTATTTCTGAAAGGGCTTAATGTTTCTTAAGATACCTCGAAAGATTGCCACTTCTTCTTTTTCAGGTTCTGCTCGTCCAAAAAAGCGGCGCATGCGGCGCATTAGCAACTCTTTAGGACGTTTTTCTTCAAAGTACTCAATGTGCTCAAGTACTTGAGCAAGATGTGCGTAAAAGCCTTCTAATTCAACGTTGCTGGCTATTTCATTAGTGCTTTTTTCAAATTCTGTGGTGGTGTTATAAACGTAGTTTTGGTAAGCAAAAACTTGAATAGCCGAGGCGACATTAAGTGAGAAATAATTAGGGTTGCCCGGAATGGTCATGAGTATTTGACACAAGTCCAGCTCTTCATTACTTAGGCCTGAATTTTCAGTTCCAAATACCACGGCCACTTCTTGCTTGTCAACTGACGTAGTTTTTTGAATCTCACTACAAGCGCCAACCACATCCATTTGTTTCCACTTGATATTACGCTGACGTGCACTGGCACCAATGACTAAATGTGATCCTTGTAGCGCTTCTTCGAGCGTTTCGCAAACCACAGCGCCGGCCAATACATCATCTGCACCACTTGCTCTAGCAGTAGCGACTGCCGATGGATAACCTTTTGGGTTAACCAAATACAGCTTTGATAAATTCATATTTTTCATTGCGCGTGCAGCTGCACCAATATTGCCTGGCTCGGTAGTATTAACCATGACCACTCTCACGTTATCAAAGGTATAATTTGTGTCTTTTTGCATTTGTCTATTTAATTATGAATCCTACGCTTAATATTGCCGTTAAAGCCGCCCGAAAAGCCGGTGACATCATTCTTAGATATCACAATCAGATTGATCTGTTAACGATTGAAAACAAAGCCGCTAATGACTTTGTCTCAGAAGTTGATAAAGCTGCTGAAGACGCCATTATAGACGAGTTGAAATATGCCTTTCCTGATCATTCTATCTTGGGTGAAGAAAACGGTGAAATCGTTGGCAAAGATAAACGCTTTGTTTGGATACTTGACCCTTTAGATGGTACAACTAATTATCTACATGGTTTTCCACAATACGCTGTATCAATAGCATTGTATGAAAACGATGAGCCTACGCATGCTGTAGTTTATGACCCATTTAAAGAAGAGATGTTTACCGCCGCCAAAGGTGAAGGTGCGTACTTAAACGAACAAAGAATTCGTATTACGGGTGCCGATGGATTTGAAAATACTTTAATCGGAACTGGATTCCCATTTAAAGAGCCACAGCACTTAGATGCTTATTTAGCGATGTTTAAAGCAATCCACCCACAAGTAGCTGGTATTCGACGCGCAGGCTCTGCTGCACTTGATTTGGCTTACTTAGCTGCTGGTCGACTAGATGGCTTTTGGGAAATCAAGCTCAATATTTGGGACATTGCTGCCGGTGTACTTTTGGTTAAAGAAGCTGGTGGTTATGTTGGTGATTTTTCAGGTCGTGATAAATACCTAGAAACTGGCAATGTAGTAGCAGGCAGTGAAAAAGTATTTAAAGCGATTCTAAAAACCATTCACCCGCATCTAACGCCAGACTTACAACGCTAGTCTTCTAGTGTTAATTGCTCGCCATTTAAGGCTTTAGCACTCTCACTCATCAAATATACAATGGCTGGTGACATGGTCTCTGGCAATGGATTTTTTTCTGTATTTTCTGCTGGGTAGGCGATTTGTCGCATCTTGGTGCGCATACGTTTTGGATCGAGTGAATTAACTTTAATATTGGTTTTTTCAAGCTCTTCTGATAGAGTTTTGCTCAACCCTTCAATGGCAAATTTACTCACGCCATACGCACCCCAATAAGCACGAGCATCACGTCCTACTGAGGATGATAAAAACAGTACACGAGCATCGTCTGATTTATTCAAAACTGGAATTAAAAACTGCGTGAGCATAAAGGGTGCATTGACATTGATCTGCATTGTTGAATACCATAGCTTAATATCATATTGCTCGATTGGCATCATCGTACCAATAATGCCGGCATTGTGAATAAGGCCGTCAAGCTGACCAAAGTGCTCTAATAAATTCGCCTGCAGTTGCTCATAATGCTCAGGTGTTGCTCCTTCTAAATCAAGCGGGTAAAGTACTGGCTCTTGATAACCTGCATCAACCACTTCATCATAAGTGGTTTCTAGTGAGCCTAAATCACGACCAAGCATAATGACAGTCGCACCTGCTTTGGCTAAATCGAACGTCATCGCACGTCCAAAGCCACGATTAGCACCTGTCACCAAAACGACTTTATCCTTTAATTCATTCTTAGTAATATTGTAATCGGTTGAAATATTCATTATTTAAGTTCCTTTTTGCTTTGCACGCCGAGTGTCTTGAGTTTTTCAGCACGACCGATTAAGTTACCCTTACCGTCTGATAATTTACTGCGTGCTTCTTTATAGCTCTTTTGTGCTTTATCAAGGTGCTTTTCAATATCGTCCATAGATTTAACAAAGCCAAATAACTTGTCGTACATAGCGCCTGCTTGACGGGCGATTTCTTCAGAGTTTAGATTTTGACGCTCTGTTTGCCAGATATGATGCACGGTTTTAAGGCTCATCATCAAAGTGGATGGTGAAACTAAAACAATGTTTTTCTTTAGCGCTGTGGTGAATAAATCTGGTTTTTGATCGAGTGCGACCAATAGTGCTGATTCAATTGGAATAAAGACAAAGATAAAATCAAGCGTCAACACACCTTCAAGATTTTCATATTCTTTAATACTAATGCCGTTAATATGTGCCTCAACCGAAGCCACGTGCGACTTAAGCATGGCTGTATCTGATTGATTGGCAATGTAATCTTTGTAAGCTTTGAGTGAGACTTTTGAATCAATAATAATGTCTTTTTCTTCCGGTAGATGCAATACCACATCTGGCTTAAAGGCTTCACCTGATTCATTTTTAAGTTGTTTTTGAGTATCAAACTCATGCCCTTCTCGAAGACCAGAACTGGACAAGATAGAACTTAAAATCATCTCGCCCCAATCGCCTTGTTGCTTATTATCATAAGTCAAAGCATTGGTAAGATTTTGTGTAGTTTCTTGCGCCTCAATGCTGGTTTTCTTAAGATTTTCAATTTGCGCTGCAAGTGTGGCTCGCTCTTTAATTTGCTCGTTAGTAATAACTTCGATCTTATCTCTAAACTCTTTGAGCTGTGACTGCAAAGGGGTTAGTAATTCAGAGTTTTTAATACTCAAATCGTTACGATCTTTGGCCAAGATATCGCTAGCCACAGCCTTGAAATCCTTACTCATTTGCTCTTTGGCAATATTAATTAAATCCACCTCTCTCTTATGTGTTTCGATTTCTTTATCAAGACTAACTTCAAGGTGAATTTTGTCGGTTTTTAGGGCTTGTAACTTAGTGTTTAAATAAAAATAAACACCGATTGCGCCTACGAGCAATCCAACCAATAAACTAGTGATTTCCATTCATTAACTCCAATATTTCTGATGGTTGTTCTATTAAATAATCATAACCCCAGTCTTGCTCGACTTTACCGTAACCATAAGTCACTGCGACGGTTTTAATCTGTGCATTCTTACCGGCTAGCATATCGTTTTTATCATCGCCAATAAACCAACAATGTTGTGGTGAAATACTGAGCTGTGCACAAGCATAAAGCAATGGCGCAGGATGCGGCTTATTATAGGCTAAGGTATCACCACAGACGACAACATCAGGTTTTAAACCTAGCCTATCTAACAATAAATGCGTTAAATTCTCCGGCTTATTGGTGACAATACCCCAATACATATTCTTATCTTTAATAGCATTTATTAATACATCGATGCCATCAAAAGTTTTTGAATATTTGTCAATATTTTCCGTATAAATTTGTAAGATTCTTTGATGTCGATTGATGAATTCTGGGTGCGACTCATCACAATCAAAACCAAACTTAATCAATGCTTTGCCACCAAAAGCAACTAAGGGCTTAATTTGCTCATAAGGCTTCCCAGCAATACCATTCTCTAATAACAAGGTATTTAGCGCATAAGCAAGGTCAGGCGCTGTGTCAATCAAGGTGCCGTCTAAATCAAAAAGAATGGTGTTAACCGTCATAGAAAATCGTTAAAATCTTAAGTCTATGAATTATAACGTTTACACTCACTAATACAAATGCTGTTTTTAAGATCGTTAATTTACTTTTTAGGCTCAACACTGGTTTTATCCGCTCTGGTTGCAATTGCACTGGTGTTATTCTTTACACCGCTTAAAGTGCGCTACGCTATTTTGTCAAAATGGTCGCTATTTTGCTTATGGTGGTTGCGTATTACGCTTAATATTAAACTAAATATTATCGGTAAAGAGAACATTCCTAATAGCGCTTGTGTGATTATTTCAAACCATCAATCCACCTGGGAAACATTAGCGCTGCAGACTATCTTCCCGCATCAAACCTGGGTACTTAAACAAGAACTACAATGGATTCCTATTTTTGGCTGGGGCTTGTCTTTGCTAAAACCTATTATCATTAATCGTGGTGAAAAACTTAAAGCACTCAAAAAAGTTCTTAAACAAGGTGCTGCTAGAATTTCTGAAGGAATTTTTGTGGTGGTGTTCCCTGAAGGTACACGTCAGCCTTATGGTCAACTGGGTGAATACCAAAAAGGTGGTGTTGCAATTGCCAAAAAAACCGGTTGCGATATTTCACCAGTCTATCACAATGCTGGCAAACTTTGGCCTAAGGGTAGCTTTGTTAAACAACCAGGTTTGATTACTATGGTGATCGGAAAATCGATTAGTGTAGAAGGTAAATCGGCAGCAGAGCTAACCAAAGAAGTTAGAGATTGGACCGAGGCTCAATCACTCAGCATTCAATAATAATCTATCCATTAAACTGTCATACTTAATGCGATTTTTATGATAATTAATAGATGCCTCAACTTGGTCCAACAATAAAGATTGGTTGTCATCGTTTTCAATAATGACAAAACGAATGTTGCTATTGCCTGCTAAAAATGCATCAAACTCGGTTTCAGTTTTACCAGCCCTATTTTCATCAATTTGCTGCTTATATAGAGCCAACTGCTTAAGCCCTTGTTTAAGTTCAGTTGTTAGTTTTTGCGCATCCGAAAGAATAGCATCAAACTTATCTTTGTATTTCAACTCTAGTTGACGGCCTTTTAGCCTATATTTTCGTAAATACACGTCGTTGCTTACATTGCCTGTTAATGGATAAGAAAATTCAATTTTGGCCTCATATTCAACTTCAGATGATTTTGAATAAGTTGAATAATTACCCTTATTGTCATCTTTTGTTGCGCTGATGGTGAAATCAAAATCAGCCAATTGTGAATTTTGATAAGTCCTGACACTGCGTGAATTTTTAAGTTGTTCAATTTCAATACGCTTAATATCACGAATTGACTGCTGGAAATAGCTATACAAATCTTCAATTAACTGCGCTCGAACCGTCCAATTAATCTTAAGTGGGTTTTGAGCAAGGTCAAACCCATCTAACAAAATTGAGAGCGATCGCTGTTCTGCTTTTAATTTAGATTCCAACTCTAGCAATAAACGTTGAATCTTATTGATAGAGCGCTGTAGTGTAATCTTACTGATACGACTAGTACCTTGAAGGGTAATAGTTTCAAGTATCTTTTCAGATTGCTCAAGACGCTTCCTGACAATAGAAATTTGAGTGTTATAGCTAACCCAATCTAAGAAAATTATCAATTTTTCTTCAATAAAATCTTCTTTAGTTTCAGCCAAAGCAAGTTTTTCATCCTCAAAATCCAGTACCGCTAAATCATAGGTTTTTTGATCAACCACGCCACCTTTATTTTTAAGTAGTGGCAAGGTCCAACTGATTGAGGCATCATCTAAATATTCTGTGGTATTTTTATCTGTTTGATAGCCGTTTTTATCATGCATTTCTTCATTTTTAACCGGTAAAGACTTGTCATAAGAAATACTGAGTTCTGAGCCGTTAGAGAAAAATTTCTTAGTTAAGTCACTTGAGAATTTTCTAACTTCTTGCGAGGTTGATTTGGCGTAATCAGTTGTTGAGGTGTAGTCATATTTGGTTTTATTTTTATTGATACGCCCCAATTCACCACCAATAGTCCAATCCCAATCGCCATAATTTGCCTTATCACCCTCCATCTCAATTTGTTTAATGGTGAGATTAATCTGCTCTTTTTCAAAGAAAATATTGTTAGACAATAAAGATTGAACAAACTCAGATTCGCTTAAAGCATTAACCGATGAAGGTACTATAAATAGGATTAAAAATTTAACTGTAGACTTGTGCATTGAAAATTTGACAGAAAAGTTCGGCTGTTTTTTGTGTGTCATACAGTGCAGAGTGTGCACTCGCATCATTCCATTCAATATCAGCAACACGAATCGCTTTAGCGAGTACGGTTTCGCCATAATAAAGTGCCGACAAACTCACTGTATCAATGGTTGAAAATTGATGAAAAGGGTTTTTTAAATTACTACGACTACTGGCCGCATACAAAAATCCTAAATCAAAAAAAGCATTGTGCCCTACTAAGATTGAACGTGTGCATTCTTCAGTTTTCATTTCAGCTCTGGCCGTTTTAAAAATCTCGCCCAAAGCTTGCTTTTCACTCACCGCCATGCGCAAAGGATTATCAACATCAATACCGTTAAACTTTAACGCACTTGGGTCTAAGTTTGCCCCTTTAAAAGGGGTTACATGAAAATGCACGGGCTCTTTTGGGTAATAGACACCCTGATCATCAATGCCAATAATAATCGCACAGATCTCAAGCATAGCATCGGTCTGATCATTAAAACCACCAGTTTCAATATCAATCACAATAGGCAAGTAACCCCTAATACGGTCTTTAATTTTCATCATTGAATATCCATAAAGAAAATCGAAGAATTACGTTGATGATTAAATAAAGCTTGGCGCTTTTTAGGTAACTCATTAATTTCCATTCGTACAAAACCTTGTTTTAAAAACCACTGAGTGTTGTGCTTGGATAGTGCAAAAATTTTAGAAAAATTGGCAATACGTGCTTTTTGCATGATTTCATTCAATAATTTAGCTGAAAAACCTTGATTTTGCACGTCTTTTGACACCGCTAAGGCATAAATCTCACCCATTTTTCCTTCTTTACAGTCTTTCAAGCCTGCACAAGCCACCAACTTATCAAAATTTCGCAAAAAAACGAAATCATCAATATTGTTATTAATTTGATCAAAAGTTCTAGGCAAAATTCTACCCTCCTGTACAAAGGGCTCAATTAAATCTAATATTTGCTGTGCTGTATCCAATTCGCGCTAAAAGGCTTTGAGAAAAACCTTATTTTAGTCTAAAATTTAGTGTTTTTAGCAAACGAAATATAGATTATGTCTAATACAAGAAAATACTCCTCTCAAGTGGTTGATGGTTACGAGCGCGCACCTTCTCGTGCGATGCTTTACCCAGTAGGCTTTACAAAAGAAGATTTTAACAAGCCTCAAGTCGGTATCGCTTCCACTTGGTCGATGGTGACGCCTTGTAATATGCATATTAATAGACTCGCTGATGAGGCAGAAATAGGTGTTAATGGTGCTGGTGGTAAGGGTGTTATTTTTAACACAATAACCATCTCAGATGGTATTTCTATGGGTTCTGAGGGTATGAAGTATTCATTAGTTTCTCGCGAGGTGATTGCAGACTCAATTGAAACAGTGGTTGGCTGTCAGGGCTTTGATGGTGTGGTTGCAATCGGTGGTTGTGATAAGAATATGCCAGGTTGTATTATTGGTCTCGCACGTCTTAATCGTCCAAGTATTTTTGTTTACGGCGGTACGATTCAACCAGGCAAAAACCATACTGACGTGGTTAGTGTATTTGAGGCAGTGGGTCAATTTGCTAACAACACCATTGATGCAATCGAGCTTGAAAATATTGAAAAAACAGCCATTCCTGGTCCGGGCTCTTGTGGTGGTATGTACACTGCCAATACTATGGCGTCAGCCATTGAAGCGCTCGGCATGAGCTTACCAAACTCTTCCGCGCAAGATGCAATTTCATCTGATAAAGATAGAGATTGTATTCGTTCAGGTGGAGCAGTTCTTAATTTACTTGAAAAAGACATAAAGCCACGTGACATTATGACCATGAAGGCGTTTGAGAATGCGATTACTGTCATCATCACTTTAGGCGGTTCAACCAATGCAGTGCTACATTTAATCGCTATGGCTGATGCTGCTGGTGTTGATCTAAACATTGATGATTTCACTCGTATTGGTGCTAATGTACCGGTACTTGCTGATCTTAAGCCATCAGGTAAATATATGATGAGTGAATTAGTGGCTATTGGTGGAACTTTACCTTTAATGAAAATGTTACTAGATGCTGGACTATTGCACGGTGATTGCATGACAGTCACTGGAAAAACAATGGCCGAAAATTTAGCTGATGTTAAGCCATACAATGATTTACAAGATGTTATTAGACCGCTTGATAATCCAATAAAGAAAGATTCACACTTGCGCATATTGAGAGGCAATTTGGCGGTAGATGGCGCAGTAGCCAAAATTACCGGCAAAGAAGGTCTGAGCTTTAAAGGCGTGGCTAAATGTTATGGTCGTGAGGAAGAAGCACTTGCCGCTGTATTAAATGATGAAATTAAAGCGGGCGATGTGATTGTGATTCGTTACGAAGGCCCTGCCGGTGGCCCTGGTATGCGTGAAATGCTTGCACCTACTTCTGCCGTTATGGGTAAAGGCCTCGGTGGTAAAGTAGCCCTAATTACAGATGGTCGATTCTCAGGTGGTACACATGGTTTCGTGGTGGGTCACATCACTCCTGAAGCGTTCAAGGGCGGTGTATTAGCCGTAGTTGAAGATGGTGACGAAATTCTAATCGATGCTGAAAATAACGTATTAGAACTCTTGGTTGATCAATCTATTATCAAGGAGAGATTATCTCATTGGACACAACCTACACCAAACTATACTAAAGGTGTATTGGCTAAATTTGCTAAGCTTGCCAAATCCGCTTCTGAAGGTGCTGTGACTGACTAGAGTTTTGGTTTTTAATGTAATAAAAAAGGAGGCTTTCGCCTCCTTTTTTTTATTTGTTGATTAATCAGCTGGAGTAAAAACCATTTGTCGATCATCTAGGCTAACTGAAGCAACCTGAATCTTAATCGTGTCACCGAGTTGGAAGGTTCTTCCTGTGCGCTCACCCTTAAGTTGGTGATGAACATCATCAAAAATGTAGTAATCATCTTTCATATCACGCATAGCAATCATGCCCTCAACAAACACATCGGTAAGCTCAATAAAGATACCAAAGCCTGCTACACCAGAGATCACACCGTTAAAGGTGTCTCCAACTTTGTCACGCATGTATTCACATTTCAGCCACTGCTCTACATCACGCGAAGCGTCATCTGCTCGACGCTCTGTTACCGATAAATGCGCACCAGTTTCAATCATTTTTTTAGAAGGCTTTCTTTTCTTTTTATCTAGTACACGGTTAATAGCACGATGTACTAAGAGGTCAGGATATCTTCTAATGGGTGAAGTAAAGTGTGTGTAATCATCGAATGCTAAGCCGAAGTGCCCTTCGTTCGCAGGCGTATACACCGCTTGCTTCATGGTGCGAAGTACAACCGTTTTAATGATATTTTCATCATCACGACCTTTGGCATCTACTAATACTTTAGCAAAGTGTTTTGATTCTGGCTGCACGCCACCCTCAAGTGTCAAACCTACCGCTGTTAGGAACTGACGAGTCGTCTCTACTTTTTCAGCCGTAGGCTTAGGGTGGATTCGGTAAAGGAAGTCTTCTTCATTGTGCGCCAAGAATTTGGCTGTGGCTTGGTTAGCCATCAGCATGCATTCTTCAATAAGCTTGTGTGCATCGTTGCGAGAACGAGCAATAATATCATCGATCTTACCTTTATCGTTAAATATGATTTGTGACTCAATACGATCAAAATCCATCACTCCACGCTTGGTTCTGGCTGCTTTAAGTGCTTTATATAAATCGTATAAAGTATTTAGATTGTCTAACACCGATGCGTATTCACTAGTTAATGCTTGGTCATGATGCTCTAGGATTTGACTAACTTTGGTGTAAGTTAGGCGTGCATGAGACAGCATAACCGCTGGGTAGAATTTATAATCTAATAAATTACCTTCTGAGTCGATATTCATCTCACAAGTCATGCACAAACGCTCAACGTCTGGATTGATCGAACATAGGCCATTTGATAAAGCTTCAGGCAGCATTGGCACCACACGACGTGGGAAATATACTGAATTACCACGATCAATGGCATCATTGTCTAAGTCTGAACCTTCTATTACATAATGTGAGACGTCGGCAATGGCAACGACTAACTTCCAACCCTTATTGGTTGGCTCAGCAAACACAGCGTCATCAAAATCACGTGAATCTTCGCCATCAATGGTGACAAGCTTCATATCAGTAATGTCAATACGGCCTTTCTTATCTTCATCAGTTACTACTGTTGGTAATTCAGCTGTTTGTGCTAGCGCTTCTTCTGAAAAATCAACCGGGATGCCATTACGATAAAGTGCAGAATCAGTTTCTACACCCTCATCCATGTAGTTGCCTAAAATTTGAGTAATCTTACCAACCGCTAGACTTTTGAATGTTGGTGATTTTATGATCTCAACAATAACGATTTGCTCATCGGTGTTGTCTTCAGTCACTTCAGAAATATTGATCTTGTTACGAATGCGTTTATCATCTACAACAACGTAAGCATTATCCTGGTCTAGGTGTAAACGACCCACAACGGTTTTAATACTTTCAATGACTTTAACAATTTGTGCATCGCCACGTTGATTAAGCAGGCGAGCTTTAACCTTGTCACCATGAAAGACCAGCTGCATTTCTTTTGAAGAAAGACGTAAATCCTTACCTCCTTCCTCTAGTTTGATAAAGCCAAAACCCTTAGGGTTGGCAATCACTGTGCCTATCATTATTCCACTTTTACCGCTGAAAATACTAAATACACCATCACGGTTACAGCTAAGTTGCTGATCACGAACCATGGCTTTTAGTCGATGTGTTAGTGGTTTTTTTTGTTTGCCGTCAACCTTTAATAAATCGTATAGGTCAAATTTGGTTAAAGGTTTTTCTTTAATAAATTCAAGAATATACTCCCTTGATGGGATGGGGTTGTCGTATTTTTCTGATTCTCTTTTTTGGTGGGGGTCGCTCATAATTTACTCGTCAAATGGATGTTTAAGGATTAATGTCTCGTCACGATCTGGGCCAGTAGATAAGATATCAATTGGCAAACCAGAAAGCTCTTCCACCTTGCGAATGTAATTTTGTGCTTCAATCGGCAATGAATCGAATGAAGAGGTTCCAATGGTTGAAGTGTTCCAACCTGGCATTTCAATATAAACTGGTTTGGCGTCTGCATACCCTTGGGCATCATATGGAGGCGTTGTTACTTCTACGCCGTTTAGTTCGTAAGCAATACAAATTTTGATACTGTCTAAGGAATCTAACACATCAAGCTTGGTTAAACAAATACCGGTTACTGCGTTAAGGTTGAATGAACGATTAAGTGTTACCATGTCTAACCAACCACAACGACGCTGACGTCCTGTGGTTGCGCCAAATTCACACCCTACTGTGCCTAGTGTTTTGCCAATTTCATCACCTTCATCAGTCGACACATCATAAATTAACTCTGTTGGGAATGGGCCACCACCAACACGTGTGGTATAAGCTTTAACAATACCAACCACATAGTCAATATCGGTTACACCCACGCCAGAGCCAGTAACTGCGCCACCCGAAGTCGTATTTGATGAAGTGACATATGGGTAAGTGCCTTGGTCAATATCTAGTAGTGCACCTTGTGCACCTTC
>OFBX01000018.1_pt1 | contig 20871 bp, 20 predicted proteins | sample 1520741 | NCBI WGS metagenome assembly OFBX01 (sample SAMEA3696450, study PRJEB22514) | metagenome | biome: water; feature: marine; material: hydrothermal vent | place: Pacific Ocean | collected 2014-08-16 | depth 1514 m | reverse complement strand
ATACCTCTAGGAGAGAAAATATGAATAATTTTGCATCTAAATACGCCGCCTTTGTCGTGGCGAACCGTAAAGTAATATTAGCTTTAATGGCTGCCTTTACTTTGTTTATGGGTTACTTTGTTCAGTTTCTAGATATCCGTAATGACCCTGATACTTTATTACCTGAATCTAATCGCTACGTAGCGACTAACGCCTATGGTGAGCAGAAGTTCGGCTTTGGTAATATCATGGTGGTGGGCTTTGTCTTAAAGGACTGTGTTGGTGGTGATAACCCATACGGTGATGCAGATGAAATCATTAACTATGACCCTGAAACGGGTTTAAGAATTAACGAATCAGCCCCGGCGAAAATAACACAAGCGATTTGTGAGAATGCTGGTGGTGCTTGGGAAGATTCAGCCGATGTATATCAGCCGTGGTTTATTAACATGGTACAAAAAGCCCATAATGACATGGTGGCACTAGATCATGCCCGTGGCAATCACTTTATGGATATTGCTGCACAAAAGATTAAGTACATGGGCACATCAGAAGATGGCGGCTTAAAGTTTGAAAGATTAATCCCTGTTGCGGGTATCAACGCTACTGATAAACAAGTATCTGATAAGCAATTAGCACACCTTAAGAAAGGTATTGAAACTAACCCAGTGTTAGCACCAATGCTAATGCTTAAGCAAGCCAAAGACGGCACACGTTGTGAGTTTGCACAAGAAGGTTGGTACGATGATGAAGTGTGTAAAGCGAAGGGCTTCTTTATTGTTGGCGACTATGCTGACACAGTTAAGACTGATTACCTGCCATGGGTTTCTTCAACCATTGATTTAGTCAATGACATTAAAGCCAAGCACGGCGATAGAGTAGAGGTGCGTATTGCGGGTGAACCGTACTTCTTAGCCTTTATGCTGTATGACTTGGTGCAAAAATGGTGGTTGTTTGTGATTTCATTCTTGATCGTGGTGGGCATGCTTTGGTACTTAAACAAAGGCTGGAGAGGTTCGGTATTCCCACTGATTGGAGTAGTTGCAACTATTATTATCACCCTTGGTTTAATGGGCTTTACCGCTTATAAGCTTACAACAATGATGGTGTTAACACCAATGCTATTATTAGCGATTGGTACGGGTCACGCCGTGCAAGTGGTCAGGCGTTATCAGAGTGAGCTACATAGTGATAAACGCATCAATCCACTCACAGCAGCTGAAAAAGCGATTGCTGTTACGATTATTCCTGCAACACTGGCGATTGTGACAGACATGGTGGGTTTCTTTACTTTGTCATTTGTGGATATCTCGTTCTATAAGGCGTATGCATATTTTGGCATGTTTGGAATGATGACTATTTTGATTACCACAACCACGGTTGCGCCAATTTTGATGGCGATGTTCCCAGGCAAAGATACTGAGCGTGATGCTTCAATGACAGAGGCTTCAGCTTTTGAAAAAGGCATGGCGAAAACACTCACGAGTGTCATTACTGGCAAGATGAAAATTATCCCAATTGCCATGATTGTGGCGCTTGTGGCTTGGAGCACGGTACAAACTAAAGTACTGAGCCCAACAGCAGAATCAGCGATGCCAGGTGTGGAAGTAGGTATTAACTATTCTCGTGCAGCGTTTAAGTATGATTCTGATGCGAATATTGATTTGCGTCGTTTGGGCGAGGTAATGCCAGGTGTGATTTCAGTCAATATTCCAATTAAGGGTAAGGTTGAACATTTCCCAATGTTGCCGGCCTGTGAGTATGATGGCTCACAAGCACCAGGCACTAAGTGTTGGGATGAGGATGAAGATGATCCGCAGGGTGCATTTAACCATGCTGAAGTGATGGCAGCGATTGAAAAAACTGAAGATTGGATGCGTTCGCATCCGAATATTGGCTTTACTGGTTCGTACATTCAGTTCTTAAAAATTGTTAATATGTTGATGATGACACCGGAAGGACAAGAGCCAAATCTTAAATATTTCCATGTACCGAATGATAAGTTTATTGCTGCTAATATGGATGTGTATGGCGATGTTGATGATCCTGAATGGGTGCCAAATGCAAATGAAATCGTCACTGGTTTTAATGGTTTGTTAGAGGCAAATACTAATGCGGGTGATCTAGATTCGTTTGTGGCTAAAAGTTGGAACGAGGGTGTGATCATGGGATTTGTTAATACCATGGATCCGGTAAAAACCCATCAAACGGTGAAGGATATTCAACAATGGTTTGAGGATAATAAAAACGAACCAGGGTTTGATTTGGTGACTTGGGGCTTTAAATCGGGCGATGTTATTACTATGCCTGAAGCAGGCGTATGTTCGATTGAGAGTGTTAATGAATCAAACTCACCAACTAAGCGACAAGACTGTGCTAACGAAAACGGTGATTGGGTCGCTAAAGTGGTCGAGATTGAAGACAGTGGTACCACGACTATGGCTGTGGGTGGTTTCTTAGGTGCAACTGAGGCAACACATGACGTAGCCGAAGTTGAATACATTAAGTCGCCATTGATAACTGCATTGGCAATTTTCATTGTGGCTGCACTTATCTTTGGCTCGCCACTGGTTGCAGCGATCTTAACTTCAACTTTGCTAGTAACGCTATTTGGTCAGTACGGTTTAGGCGCTTACTACACCAGTATTGAAAACTGGTCGGGCAACCTTCACTTTGCAACCTTGGTGTCGTTATCGATTGCGATGGGCTTGGGTGTTGACTATGGTATTTATATGATCTCTCGCTTAAAAGAAGAGATGGCTGCCACGGGTGGACAATGGGTTGAATCGTTGCAAAACACACTAGAGACAACAGGTGCTGCGGTATTTGCCTCGATTGTAGTATTGCTAGCGAGCTTCATCCCGCTGTTAATGACACAATTGGCTAATACTTGGGCGTTGGGTGTGTTTATTTCTGAAGCATTGATTATTGATGTAGTTCTTGCATTAACCATCATTCCTTTATTGGTTTACATCTTTAAACCAAAATACGTGTTTGGTAACAAGAAGTAAATAAAACAGTAAAAAATATAATTAAAAAGCTTGCTTCGGCAGGCTTTTTTTATTGCTGAAAATAGTGATGCTAACGTATAATTCATGCATTATTGATTAATTATTAACCAATGGCATTGATTGTACAAAAATACGGCGGCACTTCAGTCGGCTCAGTTGAGAGGATTCAAGCCGTCGCTAAAAAGATTAAAGCCTTTGCCGATGGTGGTGATCAGCTGGTGGTGAGTGTGTCTGCCATGAGTGGTGAAACCAACCGCATGACAGCGCTTGCCAAGGATGTTCAAGATATGCCCTCATTGAGAGAGATGGACGTGCTCTTGACCACAGGCGAGCAGGTAACTATTTCATTGTTATCGATGGCACTTCAACAATTAGGCTGTGATGCGATTTCATACACGGGTTCGCAAGTGCGTATTACCACGGATAGTGAGCATGGCAAGGCGCGCATTAAGTCGATTGACGATCATCGTATTCGTGAAAGCTTAGAGGCTGGCAAAGTTGTCGTTGTGGCTGGCTTTCAAGGTGTGGACGAACAAGGGCATATTACTACCTTGGGTCGTGGTGGCTCTGATACTACTGCTGTAGCGTTAGCGGCAGCGCTGAATGCTGACGAGTGTCAGATTTATACCGATGTGGATGGTGTGTACACCACCGATCCACGCATTGAGCCAAAGGCAAGAAAAATGAAGTCTGTGAGCTATGAAGAGATGCTGGAGATGGCATCGCTCGGCTCAAAGGTTTTGCAAATCCGTAGTGTGGAGTTTGCATCAAAATACAAGGTACCTTTAAGGGTATTGTCATCACTGATTGACAATCCTGAGGGGACATTAATTACCAGTGAGGAAAACATTATGGAACAAGCCGTTATTTCAGGGATTGCGCATAATATCGATGAAGCAAAATTAAGCTTAATTGGTGTGCCAGATGAACCGGGTATTGCTTTTAAAATTTTAAAGCCAATCAGTGAAGCGAATATTGAAGTTGATATGATTGTACAAAGTGTGTCTGCACGCGAAGGCTTAACTAATTTTGCCTTTACCGTGCATCGTAGTGACTTTGATAAGGCGCAAGCGATCTTACAAGGTATTTGTGATGAGTTAAGTGCTATGGGCGTACAAACTGATGATAAAGTAGTTAAAGTCTCTTTAGTGGGTATTGGTATGCGTTCACACGCAGGTATTGCAGCGCAGATGTTTGAAGTATTGCATCAAGAGAATATTAATATTCAAATGATTTCCACTTCAGAGATTAAAATATCAGTTGTAATTGATGAAAAATATTTAGAATTAGCGGTGCGTTCATTGCACAGCGCATTTGAATTAGATAAGGAATAAAGATGCCAGGATTTGACGATAGAGATGGTTTTATTTGGTTTGATGGTGAATGGGTTGATTGGCGTGATGCTAAAGTTCACGTATTAACACACACTTTGCATTATGGCATGGGTGTGTTTGAAGGTGTTCGTGCCTACCAAACTGATAATGGCCCAGCAATTTTTAGAATTGAAGAGCATACGGATCGGTTGTTTAATTCTGCCAAGATTATGAATATGGACATTGGTTTTTCTAAAGAAGAGATCAATCAAGCTCAAAAAGATGCCGTAGTTAAAAACAACCTTGATAGCGCCTATATTCGCCCAATGAGTTTTTATGGCTCCGAAGGCATGGGTTTGCGTGCTGACGGCCTAAAAGTGCATACGATTATTGCTGCGTGGGAATGGGGTTCATACTTAGGCGAAGACAACATGGAAAATGGTATTCGTATCAAGACTTCAAGCTATACGCGCCATCACGTTAATATTGCCATGACCAAAGCCAAGGCGAATGGTAACTACATTAACTCTATGTTGGCTTTACAAGAGGCGTTAACCGATGGCTATGATGAGGCGTTGTTGTTAGATGTTGATGGCTTTGTGGCTGAAGGCAGTGGTGAAAATTTCTTCATTATTCGTGATGGTGTTATTTACACGCCGGATTTAACTTCGGCGTTGGCGGGCATTACTCGTGATACCATCTTTACTTTGGCGAAAGATTTGGGTTATAAAATTGTTGAAAAACGCATTACCCGTGATGAGGTGTATTGTGCTGATGAAGCTTTCTTTACCGGCACAGCGGCAGAGGTAACCCCGATTCGTGAGTTAGATAATCGCACAATCGGTGCTGGAACACGCGGGCCAATAACCAAGCAATTGCAAGCCTTGTACTTTGATTGTGTTTATGGTCGTAATGAACAATATAAAAATTGGATAGCCAAAGGGGTGTGTCGATGAGTGAAATAGTAGATGATTTTCAGAAAAAACATGTCAGTTTTTCTACGGTAGAACAGAAAGACTTACCTTTTCATTGCCCACCAAAAGATGCGCAAAAGTGGAATATGCACCCTAAAGTATTCTTAAAATTTGATTCAACAGGTAAAGCCGCTTGCCCGTATTGCGGTGCAAGTTATGAACTGGCTTAATTGCCTTTGATCATATTATGGACAATCAACTAACCAATGTTGTTTTAGTCGGCCCTATGGGCTCTGGTAAGACTTCGGTTGGTCGCCGTCTTGCTTGTGTATTAAAGCGCGACTTCTTCGATTCCGATTTTGAGATTATTGCCCGCACCGGTGTTGCGATTGATCATATTTTTGATGTAGAAGGTGAAGAAGGGTTTCGACAGCGTGAAACTCAAGTGCTCAAAGATTTGTGCGAAATCCCTAATATTGTTATCGCCACTGGCGGTGGTATTGTTATCAAAGAAGAAAATAGAACATTGCTAAAGCGTGATAGTTTTGTGGTGTATTTATCTTCTAGTATTGCACAGCTGGTAAAACGCACAGCCAATTCTAAATCACGCCCTTTGTTAGAGCAATCAAGTAATCGAGAGAAAACCATTCGTGATTTAGTCAACGCTAGAGAAGATTTTTATCAAGAAGTTGCTGATGTGGTGATTGAAACCACGGGTAAAAAACTTTATGCTATTATTAATGAAATTAAAAAAGTTGCGCCAAAATGAAGAAAATTTTTATCACCATTTTAATATTATTAACTGGCTTTAATGCGCAAGCAATCAGTGAACGTGAGTTTATTGAGCGGCTAAAAGCCACCCATCCTTTTTTTGAACAACAAGCATTAAGCAGTCAGATTAAACAAGTTGAAAAACGCCTAACTACAGCTAATGAAGATTGGGTTATTTCGATTAATGGTAATTATAAAAATGAAAATGCCAGCGATATATCATCGAGCACTTATAACAAGCTAAACACAACCTCAGCCGATGTTTCTGCAACGCGAAAAATTGCAAATTCTGGTAGTGATATTACCTTTAAACACGCTTGGAAGGATAAAAATAAAGACGTTAATACGACACGTAACCGATTTTCATTAGATTATACGTATCCATTATTACGCAATCGGGATGGTGTGAATGACCAGCTTGATGGGGATGTTGCTCAGATTGCCATTGAGAAAAATACGCTTGAACGACTTGAACAGGAAGAAGATTTTATTCTTAAAAAACTCAAACGTTTTGTTGATTTGGCCTATGCACAAGAGCAGCAGTTAATTAATGAGCGCCGATTAGCTTTGGCCGGGCAAGAGCTGAATTTAGTTAAGCAAAAATTTGCGGCTTCTGTTGTAGATAAGGTTGATGTCTTGTTGCAAGAGGATGCCTATCAAAGAGCGCAACAGCAATTATTACAAGCACAGCAAGACTTAATCTTGTTGCGTCATGAAATAGCCATTACATTAGCGCTTAATTTTGATCAAGTGGTTGCCAATACAGATTTATACAAAATTTACTCTGCTAAAGAGGTGTGGTTATTAGCAGACACTAGAGCGCTAAAAATTACCGCTTTAGATCAAAAAACTTTGAAGCGACAACTGTTTAGTTTTAAGAATGAATCGCAAGCTAAGTTAGATTTGAATTTAGGTTTGGCAAGTGAGGGAGAAAACAGCAGTTACTCGAATTCATTAGAAAACCAAAGCGCTACTTGGAATGTGGGTTTGGACTGGTCGTATCCATTGGGTGGGGTTAAGAGTAGTAACAATGTCAAAAAAGCAGAAATTAAATTGGCGCGTTTAGCGCAATACAAAAGAGAGCAGTTGCTTGAACTTAATGTGCAAGCTACCATACTTAAAGAAAAAATTAAGCTACTAATGCAAATGCTTAAATCTAATAAAAAGCAAATTTCAATTGCCAAGGCTAGAACTATAGAAGAAAGAGAGCGTTATGCCAATGGTAGCGGACAGGCGAGCTTTGTGATTAGTGCACAAAATAATGAGCAAAATGCCCAGCTTGGCTATGCACAGGTGGCCACAAATTATCAAAAAGCAGTGCTCGATTTCAAAGCAACGATTGATCAATTGGTTCGATGAATCAAAACGTTGTTAGGTACGCGCTTACCCCTAAAGACTTACACGCACATATTTTTCAAGTCGAGCTAACACTTGATAATCCTAACCCATTAGGGCAGGTTTTTTCATTGCCAAATTGGATTCCAGGCAGTTATTTGATTCGAGATTTTTCTAAACATATCGTTAGTATTAATGCACAAAGTTGTGGCAAGACGATTGCCATTAAAAAACTAGATAAAAACCATTGGATCACGCAGCCTTGCGATGCAAGTATTACTTTGCAATATGAGCTTTATGCTTTTGATTTGTCGGTACGTTGTGCCTATCTAACTAATGAGCGTGCCTTCTTTAATGGCAGTAGTGTATTTTTAAAATCAGTTGGCTTTGAAGATAACCCATGTGAGTTGGTGATTAACTACCCAACAAGTAAGATGTTGGGCGATTGGAGTTGTGCCACCACTTTAAAGCTCAAATCAAAAGATGAGGGTTTCGAGGTTTACCAAGCTGATCATTATCAAGACTTGATTGATCATCCGGTGGAGATGGCTGATTTCACCCGCTTTGAATTTGAGGTCAATAAGATACCTCATGCCATGACATTGACTGGCCAACACACAACAGACATCGCCCGATTAAGAGCTGATTTGATACGCATTTGTCAACACCATATAGATTTCTTTGGCAGCGATGTACCGTTTGATGAGTACTTGTTTTTAACACTGGTAAGAACTAAGGCTTACGGCGGCCTAGAGCACAAAAAATCCAGCAGTTTGATTTGTTCTAGAAAAGAGTTGCCAACCGAAAATAAACCTGAAATTGATTCTGATTACACGCGATTTTTAGCGCTTTGTTCACATGAGTACTTTCATGCGTGGTGGATTAAAACCATTAAGCCAGCAAGCTTTCATGCGCTTAATTTGGGGCGGGAGAATTACACCGAACAGTTATGGGTTTTTGAGGGCTTTACTTCGTATTATGATGAGCTGTCACTATTGCGTACTAAGCTGTTATCACCGGAGCAGTATTTAACCTTATTTGCACAAACGGTAACGAGAGTACAAAAGAGCCAAGGTCGACACAAACAATCATTGGCTGAGTCGAGTTTTGATGCTTGGACTAAGTTTTATCAACAAGATGAGAACGCACCAAATGCAATTGTGAGCTATTATACCAAGGGTGCTTTGTTGGCTTTTGTGCTCGATATTGAGATTCGTAGCCGTAGTCATGATGCTCAGTCATTAGATGATGTGTTGAAGCTGATATGGGCCAATTATCAAGACACCGGTTTAGAAGATGATACGGTACAAAAAGTGGTTGCACATTTAACTCAAAGTGATTTCACCAAATTTTTTGATGATTATCTGTATGGTATGAGTGAATTGCCACTCAAACAAGCATTTGATTACGTAGGCATCAATTGTGAATTTAGCCATAAGAAAGGAGAGCTCTCAAACTTTGGTATCGGCATTAACAAAGCCCAAGAGTTTGCCCTTATTAGTCATGTATTAGAGGGGTCTTGCGCTCAAGCAGCGGGCTTATATGTTGGCGATAAAATCATGAGTATTGACAGTATCAAAGTACAAGCTAAAGACTTAGCAAGCGCGATTGACTCTTACGCCGAAGGCGATGTAATCCAAGTTGGACTTTTAAGAGACGAGTTGTTAATTGAATTAAGCGTCACAATGACCAACAGTGCACCAACATTTTGCACTTTGAGTGTCACTGACAATCTATCTAAAGACACTTTAAAAAGACAAGAGCAATGGTTTTACCACGCATAAAATTACCCAAACTATTACTTAAACCTGTTGGCCGTGCCATTAGTGATTTTGGCATGATTAAAGCGGGTGATAAAATATTGTTAGCGGTTTCTGGTGGTAAAGACTCTTTGAGTTTATTCCACATCTTGCGTCATTTTCAGCGTCATTCTCCGGTCAAGTTTGAACTCGGCATTGTAACGATTGATCCTCAAGTTGAAGGTTTTGAGCCGCAAGCACTTGAGGTGTTTTTTAAGCAATTTGATATCCCATATTTTTTTGAAGAATTTCCGATTATGGAACAGGCTAAAGAAAGTATGCGTGGTGATTCTTATTGTTCATTTTGCTCTCGAATCAAGCGTGGTTTGATGTATCAAGTAGCCAGACGAGAAGGTTATAACGTTTTAGCTTTGGGCCAACATTTAGATGATTTGAGCGAGAGTTTAATGATGTCGATGTGTCACAATGGTAAGATTCAAACCATGAAAGCACACTATATTAATGACGCCAAAGATTTACGTATTATTCGCCCAATGGTGTATGTACGTGAGCGTCAATTGGCTGATTTTTCTAAGACGGCTGATTTACCTGTGATTGCTGATTCATGCCCAGCTTGCTTTAGTATGCCGACTGAGCGAGAATATTTTAAACAATGGTTGTTAGAAGAAGAAAAGCGCATTCCCAATCTGTATAAAAATCTGCTCAGCGCAATGAAACCTATGCTGGATGAGACCAAGGATTTGATCGATGATTAAATTTATCTTAACTTTTTTCTCGATTTTACCGCTTAGGATTAATCATTTTATTGGCGCTATGATTGGTCGATACTTGTCTTTGACGAACAGTGATTCTAAAAAAGTTGTAAGTAAAAACATACAAACTTGTTTTCCTGATTTAAGCGATACAGAACAACAAAACCTTGTCAAAAAATCTCTAATTGAAACCGGTAAAGGATTGAGTGAATCTGGCTTTATTTGGTTTAATAGCTTTAAAAATAATGCCACGTATATTACTAAGACAACAGGCATGGCGCATTTAAAGAGTGACTCACCGGTTATTTTATTGGTGCCACATTTTGGCTGTTGGGAAATTACAGGCAGAGTGTTATCATTAACCAAACCAGTGACATTTTTATACAAGCCACTGAGAAAGTCTGAGCAGGAAGAATGCTTGATTTCTAAAAGGCAGCAAGATAATTTATCAATGGCAACGGCCGATAGAAAAGGTGTGATTAGGCTGCAAAGAGCATTGGTAAAAGGTGATTTAATTGGTATCTTGCCAGATCAAGATCCTGGGGAAGAGGGCAGCATCTTGGCGCCATTTTTTAATCATGATGCACGCACTATGACACTACTGGCTAAGCTTGTTAGAAAGAATAATGCCAAAGTGTTACTAACTTGGGCGACTCGATTAGAAAAAGGTAAAGGTTACGAATTAAACTTAAAGCCGGTGAATATTTTGTCAGATTCTGGCGAACTTAAAGATGATGTGGCGTTGATGAATCAGGTGATTGAAGGTTTGGTTAGGACCAAACCTGAGCAATATTTATGGAACTATAAACGCTTCAGATCTGTTGTTGATTATTGATTAAGGATGCCTTATTAAGTTTATAAGCGCGCTATGATATAATTTGCCCATGAAATTTATTGAAGACATTCAAAGTGTATTTGATCGCGACCCTGCGGCAAGAAACACTTTCGAGGTAATTACTTGTTATTCGGGCGTGCAGGCGATGTTGTTTTATCGTCTGACGCATCGCCTATGGTTGTTAAAGCTAAAGTGGTTGGCCAGATTTATCTCAATGTTAGCCAGGTGGATTACGGGTGTTGAAATTCATCCTGGTGCGGTGATTGGCCGACGTTTCTTTATCGACCATGGTATGGGTGTTGTCATCGGTGAAACGGCACAAATTGGCGATGATTGTACGCTTTATCATGGGGTTACTTTAGGTGGCACCACTTGGAAAAAAGGCAAGCGTCATCCAACCTTAGGCAACAATGTGGTGATTGGCGCTGGCGCCAAGATCTTAGGCCCTATTATTTTGGGTGATGATGTACGTGTCGGCTCTAATTCAGTGGTGGTCAAATCAGTTGATAACGCTCAAACTGTCGTTGGCGTGCCTGCGCGCGTGCTAAAAGATTCTAAAACACAAACCGATCATTTTGAATCTTATGCAGTGGGTACCGATGTAGACGACCCTACGGTTAAAGCCATTAATTCAATTTTGTCACATATCCATGATATGGACGAACAACTCAATATCGTCTCTAAAAAATTGGATATTAAAGACCAAGACGATATCGACGTTGATAAGCTAGAAATCGAAAGCAAGTAAGAAACCTTTTATTTATTTATAAGCTCCTTACATAAAGTAGGGTTTTTTACTTGACTAAAACACTTGGTTAAGTATATAATAATATCCTGTTAAAAACTAAGGACTAGTATGCAATTAACAACAAAAGGCCGTTATGCTGTAACAGCCATGTTAGATCTAGCATCTAATAGTACTGGAAAGCCTATTACGCTCGATATTATCTCGCAAAGACAAAACATCTCATTGTCTTATCTTGAACAATTATTCGCCAAACTTAGAAAAGCCGAACTGGTTAAAAGCGTACGTGGACCTGGCGGCGGTTACCTGTTAGACACAGCAGCTGAAGACATTACTTTGACGCAAATTATTGAAGCGGTTGATGAGAATATCGATCTTCGTCGTTGCAAAGGAATGAGTACTTGTCATAGTGGTAAACAGTGTATATCTCACCAGCTTTGGTGTGAAGTGAGTGACCAAATTAGAACATTTTTAAGCAGTAAGAATTTACAACAAGTGATCGATGATCACCAATTAAACAAAGGACTATAAAGAATATGTCAGTACCTACTTATATGGATTATTCAGCAACGACGCCAGTTGATAAGCGTGTTGCTTCAATGATGATGAAATACTTAACCATGGATGGTGATTTTGGTAATCCAGCTTCGAATTCTCATTATTACGGCTGGCAGGCAGATACTGCAGTGAAAAATGCCAGAAAGCAAGTTGCTAGCTTGGTGGGTGCAGACCCAAGAGAAATCGTTTGGACTTCAGGTGCCACTGAATCAGACAACTTAGCAATTAAAGGTATTGCCCATTTTTATAAGAAAAAAGGTAACCATATCATTACCCTTAAAACTGAGCATAAAGCGGTATTAGACACTTGTCGTCAGTTAGAAAGAGAGGGTTATGAAGTAACTTATTTAGATCCAATGGCAGATGGTTTGTTAGATTTAGAAGTTTTAAAGGCTGCGATTACTGACCAAACATTATTAGTGTCTGTCATGCATGTAAATAACGAAATTGGCGTCATTCAAGATATTGAAGCCATTGGCAATATTTGTCGTGAGCATAAAGTATTTTTCCACGTTGATGCGGCGCAATCTGCCGGTAAGGTAGCGATTGATTTATCAACGCTACCGGTTGATCTAATGAGTTTTTCAGCACATAAGATTTACGGCCCTAAAGGTATGGGTGCTTTATATGTGCGTCGTAAGCCACGTGTTCGCCTTGAAGCGCAAATGCACGGCGGTGGTCATGAGCGTGGTATGCGCTCAGGTACATTAGCCACGCACCAAATTGTTGGTATGGGTGAGGCTTTTGCTATTGCTGAGGCAGAGATGGTTGAGGAAAATGCAAGATTTTTAGTCTTACGTGAGCGCTTATTAGCAGGCTTTGTAGACATGGAAGAAGTGCAAGTAAATGGCCATGCTACTCAACGAATTGCTGGCAACTTAAATATTAGTTTTAATTATGTAGAAGGCGAGTCATTAATGATGGCAATTAACTCTATTGCGGTGTCTTCTGGCTCTGCTTGTACATCAGCCAGTCTTGAGCCATCGTATGTATTGCGCGCTCTAGGTTTGAATGATGAACTAGCACACAGCTCTATTCGTTTTAGTATTGGTCGTTACACGACTGAAGCAGATATTGATAAGGCTATTGTGTTGGTACGCGACAAGGTGCAAAAATTACGTGATTTATCACCATTATGGGATATGTTTAAAGACGGCGTAGATTTGAGTAAAGTTGAGTGGGCTGCGCACTAATTACGATACAAATTACAAGGATTATCTAGCCGATAAAAGGTTAGAATGACAACAAAAGGATTATTAGGAGAAATAAGATGGCATATGGTGAAAAAGTACTTGATCATTATGAAAATCCACGCAATGTGGGTGTATTAGATAAAGATGCAAAAAACGTAGGTACTGGCATGGTGGGTGCACCAGCTTGTGGTGATGTGATGCGTTTGCAAATTCAAGTAAACGACGATGGCGTAATTGAAGATGCAAAATTTAAAACTTATGGTTGTGGTTCGGCTATTGCCTCAAGTTCATTATTAACCGAATGGGTTAAAGGCAAAACTTTAGACGAAGCAGCGCAAATTAAAAACTCTGATATTGCTGAAGAATTAGCACTACCTCCAGTTAAGATTCACTGCTCAGTATTGGCTGAAGACGCGATTAAAGCGGCGATTAGCGATATTAAAAGTAAGGCTTAATTAAGTAAAAATGTCAATCACATTAACAAATACAGCAGCTGAGCGTGTTGTTGGTTTTTTAGCCAGCCGCGGTTCAGGTATGGGTATTCGTTTGTCTGTGCAAACGACTGGTTGTTCTGGTTTGGGTTATAACATGGAGTTCGTTGATAATGCAAATGACGACGATACTGTATTTGAAGATAATGGCGTTAAAGTGATTATTGATGCAAAAAGCTTGATCTACTTAGATGGTACTGAAGTTGATTTTGTTAAGGAAGGTTTAAACGAAGGTTTTGAGTTTAACAATCCGAATGCCAAGGCCGAATGTGGTTGTGGCGAATCCTTTACTGTTTAGCTTCTTCCCACTATGCAAAACTACTTTGAGTTATTCTCTTTAGAGGTTGATTTTGCAATAGATTTAACCGGTTTAGAGCAGGCTTATCAGTCACAAATTGCGATATTTCATCCGGATAATTTTGTCACTAAAAGTGATAAAGAAAAATCTATTGCCCTGCAAAACACATCGCTCATCAACACAGCGTATGACACGTTAAAATTCCCCTTATTGAGAACAACTTATTTATTGGAGTTAGAAGGTATTAATGCCTTTGATGAGAAAGATACGCAAATGGACATGGATTTTTTGATGAATCAAATTGCTTTAAGAGAGAAATTAGAATTATTAGAAGTCGATAAAGACGAATTAGCACTTGATGATTTTATTGAAAAAGTAAGCCAGAAGGTGACACAAAATATAGAACAAGTTAAGCAATTATTTGAACTTAATGAGTTTGATAAAATTAAGAATCTAGTGAGAGAATTAAAGTTTTATACGCAGTTGAAGGTACAAGCTAACCAACTGATGGACGAATGGCTTTAGAATAAAATATGGCATTATTACAAATATCAGAGCCGGGGCAATCAAGCGTACCACACCAGCATAAGCTGGCAATCGGTATTGATTTAGGTACCACTAATTCACTAGTGGCCTCAGTCATGAGTGGTGTGAGCACCGTCTTAACTGATGAGAATAATGAAGCAATTTTGCCATCGGTTGTTCATTGTGGAAAAGATAACAAACTCACTGTTGGTTGTGATGCTTGCCCGTATGCAAAAACCGATCCTACCAATACCATTGTTTCGGTTAAACGCTTTATGGGTTTGGGCTACAGAGAAGTTAAAAGCTTTAAAAATTGCCCTTATCAACTGGTTGAAAATGGTAATAATGTTTTGTTTCACACAGCCATGGGTGATTTGAGTGCCGTTGAAATTTCATCAAGCATTTTGTTATCTCTTAAAGCAAGAGCCGAACAAGCGCTGGGTGGTGATTTAGTTGGCGCTGTGATTACGGTTCCGGCCTATTTTAACGATGCACAGCGTCAAGCCACTAAAGATGCAGCAACGCTTGCAGGGCTAAATACATTACGCTTACTGAATGAACCAACAGCAGCAGCTGTGGCCTATGGTTTAGAATCAGGTGAAGCTGGCATTCACGCGATTTATGATTTAGGCGGCGGCACGTTTGATGTTTCTATTTTAAGTTTTCAAAAAGGCGTGTTTAAAGTATTGGCCACGGGCGGAGACTCTGCACTGGGTGGTGATGACTTCGATGAGCTAATTATTGATGATTGTATTACCACCTTAAATTTGGGCGAACTAACACCAACGCAGATGCAGAAAATTAAGCAATTTGCACGCATAGCGAAGGAAACCCTGACACAAAGCGATTATGCCGAATTTGACTGTATAGAGGCGCCTTATCGCATTACCAAGGATAAGTTCGAGTCATTGTCTAAGGTTTTGATTAAGCGTACCTTGTTATTGACCAAACGCGCTGTCAGAGATGCCGAAGTGAAAATGGGTGATATTAAAGATGTGATTATGGTGGGTGGTTCAACCCGCATGCCATTGGTAAGACAAATGGTTGGTGATTTGTTTAACAAACCGGTTTTATGCAGCATCAATCCAGACGAAGTTGTGGCTAAAGGTGCGGCAATTCAAGCAAACCTTTTAGCAGGTAATAAATCAAAAGATGATATGTTGTTATTGGATGTATTGCCACTATCTTTAGGGCTAGAGACTATGGGTGGCTTGGTAGAAAAAGTCGTACATCGAAACACCACAATCCCCATTGCACGAGCACAAGAATTTACCACCTTTAAAGACGGGCAAACTGCCATGAGTGTTCATGTATTACAAGGTGAGCGTGAATTGGTAAAAGATTGCCGTTCACTCGGAAGATTTGAACTTAAAGGTATTCCACCAATGGTGGCCGGCAATGCACGCATTCGTGTTGAGTTTCAAGTGGATGCTGATGGCTTGTTATCCGTTAGTGCAACCGAGGAAACCTCTGGCATTAAGGCAGACGTAACCATCAAACCTTCTTATGGTTTAACCGATGCTGAAATGGAGAAAATGCTCAAAGACTCTATTTTATTTGCCAAAGACGATATTAAAGTTAGACAGTTGCATGAAATGCAAGTAGATGCCAAGCGCACACTAGAAGCGATTGATTCAGCTCTAGCTAAAGACAAAGACTTGCTAGATGAATCAATGATTAAAGCAATACTACAAGCAAGAACAGAATTAGAAGAAGTGTGTGAAAGTGACGATGAAAAAATTATTAAAACTGCCATTGATCATCTAGAAAAAGTCAGTGAAAAGTTTGTAGAGATACGTATGAATAGTACGGTTATGAAGGCCATGAAAGGCCACAATGTTGACGAATTTTAAAAGGAAGCCTTATGCCACAGATTATTGTATTACCCCATCATGAGTTATGCCCAGAAGGAACTGTTATTGAAGTTGAAACAGGGGTTAGTGTTTGTGATGCGCTACTGGCTAATCATGTTGAGATCGAGCACGCTTGTGAGATGTCAAATGCTTGTACAACTTGCCACATCTATGTGCGCGAAGGTTTTGATGCTATCGAAGAATCTGATGAAACCGAAGATGATTTGCTTGATAAAGCTTGGGGTTTAGACCCAGACTCTCGCCTATCTTGTCAGGCGATTGTTAATGACACTGATTTAGTAATAGAGATCCCGAAATACACAATCAATCAAGTCAGTGAGAATCACTAAAACTTAAGATATTTAGAAATAAAGCCTTGCTTCTTTTTAGGTGGGCCAAATTTTTCAACCACATCTTCTGGCTTGGTTTTTGATAACAACCATTGTGGTATCGGTGGATGTTCGCTACTACCACAAGATTTTCCTAAATTTTTAGGATGGAAAATCTTAACAAAAGTCGGCTTTTCTAAATCATTAGTATAAACAATACCGCAGTAGCGCTCTTGATGCTCCTCAGTGAGAATAGTTTTGATATTGCTAATATCAGCGGTAAAACTAGTGGCATTCATTGTTGAGCTAGGCACGGCTTCTAATGTATCGTACAAATACCAGTCATCTGGCTGATAAATGAGTTTTTGTAGTAGGGCGTTGCAATCATCCCATTGCATGATGCCAATAAAACGCCCTTGAAATTCCTTGATATAGTCTGACATTAATTATTTTCAATATCTACTTCAAGCGATTGATAGCTTTGTTCTGCCTCAACCCACTGGCCATTTTTTTGAACATAAGCCTTAGAAAAGTGTTCCATGTTAATGGTTGGAATGGTTGGTGCCTTATCTCCCAACAATGCATCTGTCATGTGTTGCGTTGCGGAACGATAATTTAGCTTAACATCGACATTAATCTGTTCAGAATCGTTCTTGTTGTTGAATACAAAATCGTGCTTACTATGGCCTTTTGGTGGAATAGTGGTGTCTCGAACGATATGGTTGATTGCCCATGGATCATGCGTGTCATTGCCTTTGGCATCGACTGCCCAACTTTTAAAGATAACCGTTTTATCTTCATCTAAGTCATGGTGATTATCCAATTTTCCCGTTTCAAATAAAAGATTATTGTCACCATCTGTAATCGTTGCTTCAATCCAGATGTGACGAACTTGGGTTAAAGAAGTTGGAAGGTTATGACCTGCACCTGAATTAAACACATCAACACCAAGCTCAAACAACCCATCATTTCTTTGCTTTAAATCAACGGTTAACTCTGTTGCATTCTGTAAGCGCTTTCTTGCAATATCTGCATGTTGACGCTTACGTAGATTTTTAGGCGACATAATGGCAGAAATAATCGCATTACCACCAACAAACTCATGTGAGTGCACAATGCTTCGATCTTCAGTACCTAATGTTGAGGCTTTACCGCCTAAACGTACTTTCTTGTTGATAAACGTTTCAGGGCGTTTCAGTGTTTTAGCTATCTGAATAGCCACTTCAACTGAGTTCATATGGCAGTCCTGACAAACGATTCCATTTTGTGCGTAAGGTGATACTCGCCATTCGTCATAGGTTCTTTCAATCGGCGCACCATTTACAGGGTGAATAATATTATGACAATTGGCACACAAATTTGCTTTTGTGTGTAATTCTGAATACTGAGTTTCATGATAAGGCGAATTTGAATTTTTCAAAGGGCCGTACTTAATATGAGTTTCGGTATCAATGATGTGTGAACCATTACCATGCTCTGAAGTAATAGTATCATCTAAAGGAATAGCGCCAGAAATACTGTGACAGACATCACAAGTCACACCACGTGCAGCTTTTTCAGAGACACTAAATTCATTGGTTTTCTTGTCCCAACTGACTGTGCCTGTCAGTACACCGATTGGAGAGTGACAGCCGGCACAAAGTTTAAAGATTTTTCCATCAGTTTCATTAAGTCCTTTTTTAAATTCCGCTTGGAAAATTGGGTCGTTCCAAGAGTTGGAATGCATAGAACCGCGCCAGCCTTCGTATTGCTTTGGATGGCAACCAGCACAGGTTTCAGGATTCTCGAAACTGTCTAATGTGGCTTTGTGATTATTTTTTGTACGAATTAGTGAGGGTGGAAAAGGGCGCTCAAGTGTGGGTTTGATGTCAAGCCCAGCAATGTCATTGTTAATACCGACTGATGCCGCATTAAGGCTATTAAATGCAAATAGAGCGAGCGTTATAGAAAGTGCAATTGTTAATATTTTTTTCATTATTTTTTCTCCTCAAGGGTAGGGACCAAGTAACTAGAATAATAAGCTACCGCTTCAATTTCTTCAGCACTCATGGTGTCAACAATACGACGCATGACTCTTTCGTTGTCATTGGTGCGCTTTCTATTTTTAAATTCTTTGAGGGTAGATATTAGGTATTGAGGGTGCTGATTAGCCAGAATAGGCACATCTAAATCAACCAGTGCATCGCCATTTTTTCCATGACAAACAAAACAAGCGGCTTGCCCTGTGTCGGCATTGCCATAATCATAAAGTTTTTTACCCAAGGTTAATAATGCCGTTTTTTCTGCCTCTGTTTTAAGGTGAGCAATGTTTTTCATAATTGGGGTTTTGATCTGTGATGCGTAAAAGGCACCAATGTGCTCTAGATCAGCATCGTTGATACCAAGCGCAAATCCTGACATCGTTGCATTGTATCTATTGGCGGCTTTAAAATCTTGTATTTGTTTGACAATATAGCCAGCAGGCTGACCTGCAAGTGCAGGAAAGTTAGGTAAAAAACTATTACCAGTAGGACCATGACAACCCATACAGCCCATAGTTTTTAATTTACCAATTTCGGCATCACCTTGGGCAACAGCAGAAAAATTTAACGATAGGCAAATAAGCCCAAGAATCCAATGTTTATTATTGAATGACATCCTCTCTCCTTTTAGAAATTCACTATCACAAAACCTCTATGATAGTGTCTCAACAGAAGAGAGTCAAACAAATAAGCAAGAACTAATATTGTCTAACCTAAAATAAAGTTTATTCAATGGTAATGCTTGGAAATGCGCTGATTGCTTTGTCTTGTTGAGTTAGCTTAGCAGATACTTTTCTGGCAATTTCTTTATAGATCTCAGCGATTCGACCTTCTGGATCTTTGGCAACAGTTGGTACGCCCTCATCTACGTCAGTACGAATTTCCATTTCTAATGGTAATGAACCTAAGAAGTTAGCACCCGCATCTTTAGCCATTGCTTCACCACCACCAACACCAAAGATAGCTTCTTCGTGGCCACAGTTTGAACAAATATGTAACGACATGTTTTCAACAATACCTAGAATTGGAATGTTGACTTTTTCAAACATTGCCAAACCTTTCTTGGCATCAATTAGCGCAATATCTTGTGGGGTTGTTACAATTACAGAGCCACTCACTGGAATCTTTTGAGAAAGTGTTAATTGCGTGTCACCGGTGCCAGGTGGTAAGTCGATCACCATGTAATCAACACCACGCCATAAAGTATCACGTAGCATTTGCTCTAAAGCTTGAGTCACCATAGGGCCACGCCAAATCATTGGTGATTCTTCATCTACTAAATAACCAATTGACATGCTTTGCATGCCATGGCCTAAGATTGGTAGTAATTTTCCTTCGCCGGTTGTTTCTGGCTTTAGCTTAGAAACACCTAGCATTCTTGGCTGCGATGGACCGTAAATATCGGCATCCAAAATAGCAACTTTCGCACCCTCAGCTTGTAGTGCAAGGGCTAAGTTAACCGCAGTGGTTGATTTACCAACACCACCTTTGCCTGAAGCAACAGCGATAATATTTTTAACTTCTGGCAATACATCAACCCCTTTTTGGGTAGAGTATGCGGCTATCTTGGTTTCAATATTAACGGTTGAGTTATTAACGTCCGCATTTGATAAGGCTAAGGTAATAGCATCAGCTAATGTTTGATGGTAACTTGCAGCAGGGTAACCAAGCACAATATTAACCGTAACTTTGTCACCATCAATGTCGATGCTATCTACCGCATGTGAAGCAACAAGGTTTTTCTCAGTATAAATATCAACAACGGTTTCAAGAATATTCTCGATTTGATCTTGGGTTAAATCTGCCATTTGTTATACGTCCAATTAAGTAAAATGATGCTATTTTAGCGTATAACGATTATAAGCAATCCTTAATATTAATAGGCCTATTTATACACCCTCATGTCACAACGAAAAATCCTAGTTACTTCAGCACTACCTTATGCCAATGGTGAGATCCATTTAGGCCATTTATTGGAATATATCCAAACAGATATTTGGGTGCGCTTTCAAAAAATGATGGGCAATGAGTGTCATTACGTCTGTGCAGATGATGCTCACGGTACACCGATTATGCTTAAGGCCAATGAGCTTGGCATTACACCATAGGAATTGATTGCAGGTGTGAGTGAGCGCCATCAGGCAGATTTTAAAGATTTTTCTATTGGATTTAGTCAGTACCATTCAAC